>Ga0102590_1000237_pt1 | contig 143380 bp, 129 predicted proteins | sample AraplaMF_Col_mMF_FD_76859 | JGI IMG/M metagenome (GOLD analysis project Ga0102590, IMG submission 76859) | Arabidopsis root microbial communities from the University of North Carolina, USA - plate scrape MF_Col_mMF | ecosystem: Host-associated > Plants > Roots > Endosphere | place: USA... | reverse complement strand
GCGCTCGACGCGCGCAAGGCCGGCTTCGAAACCTATGTGATCGAGGACGCCTGCCGCGGCATCGACCTGCAGGGCTCGCTCGCCAAAGCCTGGGCCGACATGACCAAGGCCGGCGTCAAGCGCATCAAGTCGGACGATATCGCAGTGTAAGACGGGATACGCCCTGCAAGACCCTCATGGTGAGGGGCGCGCAAGCGCCGTCTTGAACCATGCAGGCTTCGCTGATGCATCTCGGCCTTCATCCTTCGAGACGCGCGTTCCGCGCTCCTCGGGATGAGGGTCTATTAGCCTAAGCCGCGCTGTTCGGTTCGTTATTGGCCGGCGCCGCCTTGGCGCCGCCCTTGGAGACGCCGACCAGCGCCGGGCGCAGCACGCGCTCGCCGATCATGAAGCCGGCCTGCACGACCTGAACCACCGTTCCCGACGGGACCGACGGATCGGGCACTTCGTACATCGCCTGCTGGAAGTTGGGATCGAACTTCTCGCCCGACGGATCGAACTTCTTGACGCCGTTCTTCTCCAGCGTGTTGAGCAGCGAGCGCTCGGTCAGCTCGACGCCTTCGATGAAGGCCTTGATGCCGGGATCGGCGGTCTCCCTGGCCTCGGCCGGGATGGCGTCCAGCGCGCGCTGCAGATTGTCGGCGATCTCGAGAATGTCGCGTGCGAAACCGGTGATGCCGTAGAGCTTGGCATCGGCAACCTCGCGCCGCGTGCGCTGGCGCAGGTTTTCCATCTCCGCCAGCGTGCGCAGCATCTTGTCCCGCGCATCAGCCACTTCCTTGGTCAACGCCTCCACCGATCCTTCCTCGGGATCGTCGGGCATGATGTAGGGTTTCGAGACCACGCGCTCGCCGGTCTCGGCCGGTTTCGCCTCGTCGTTACTCGGCCGGTTGGGATCGGTCATAAGGCTGCCTTCTCAAAAAAACCTAATCTGGGTTCGATGGGGATTTGCTGGCCGGGATATCGTGCTTTAGCGGCCGAAAATCAAGCGTTCCATGGCGTTTTCGAGGGAAGCATGCCTTTTAGGGCGTGATCCGGAATGGCCGCACTTTGCTCAAGTACAATGTATCAGAACAAAAGGCCCCGGATCGGACCTCAATTCGCCCCGGTTCAGCCGCCCAGCATCCGGCTGACGATCCGCGCGGCGTAATCGACCGTCGGGATCACCCGCGCGTAGTTCAGCCGCGTCGGCCCGATCACGCCGAGGACGCCGACGATGCGGCCCGAGGCGTCGCCATAGGGCGCGATGATGGTGGAGGAGCCGGACAGCGAGAACAGCTTGTTCTCCGATCCGATGAAAATCCGCACGCCTTCGGCGCGCTCGGCGCGGCCAAGCAGATCGATCACGCCGCGCTTGGTCTCGAGATCGTCAAACAGGGATTTGACGCGTTCGAGATCTTCCAGCGCGTGCAGATCTTCGAGCAGGTTGGCGTGGCCGCGCACGATCAACTGGCGGTCCTCGTTTGCGCCGCCGGACCAGCTCGCGATGCCGGCCGCGATCACCTTCTGCGTCAGCTGATCGAGTTCGGCCGTGCCCTGCACCAGTGCGTTTTCGAGCTCCAGCCGCGCCTCGGCCAGCGTGCGGCCGCGAATCCGGGCGTTGAGGAAATTGGTCGCTTCCGTCAGCGCCGAAGGGGGAACGCCAGGCGGCAGCGTCAGCACGCGGTTTTCGACCTGACCGTCCTCGCCGACCAGCACCACCAGCGCGCGCTCCGGCTCGAGGCGGACGAATTCGATGTGCTTCAGCCGCGAATTGGACTTCGCCGTGAGCACCACCGCCGCCGCGCGCGTCAGGCCGGAGAGCCGCGTCAGGGCTTCGCCGAGCGCCGCCTCGACCGATTGCGCGCGTCCGACCGATGCCAGCTGGCTCTGGATCGATTCCCGCTCCGGCTCGGTGAGGTCGCCGACCTGCATCAGGGCATCGACGAAGAAGCGCAGGCCGAGCTCGGTGGGCAGCCGCCCGGCGGAGGTATGCGGCGCGTAGATCAGGCCGAGCGCCTCGAGGTCCGACATCACGTTGCGGACCGACGCCGGCGACAGCGGCACCGCGATCAGGCGCGAAATGTTGCGCGAGCCGACGGGCTCGCCGGTCGTCAGATAGCTCTCGACAATTTGACGAAAAATATCGCGCGACCGCTCGTTGAGCTGGGCGAGCCCCGCATGCGGTGCGATCAGGCCGATTGGATCGTGGTGGGCCATGTTAACTCCCGGACACCCCCTAACTTGTCGTCCCGGGGCGCCGATGACAAGCACGCTTTGCCGGCCAAATAAGCGGCCAAAAACCCTCGCCAAACCCTTGCCGCTGCCCGCTCCCCCTCCTACAAGCACCGCAAACGGATTTTCGCTCGATTTTCGAAAGGATTCCCCATGCGGCCAAGCCGCCGTGCGCCCGATCAGCTGCGCCCCGTCTCGCTGGAACGCGGCGTGGTCAAATACGCCGAAGGTTCCTGCATGGTTAAATTCGGCGACACCCATGTGCTGGTGACCGCCACGCTGGAGGAACGGCTGCCGCCGTGGCTGAAGGGCCAGGGCCGCGGCTGGGTCACCGCCGAATACGGCATGCTGCCCCGCGCGACGCTGGAACGCACCCGCCGCGAGGCCGCCGCCGGCAAGCAGGGCGGCCGCACCGTCGAGATCCAGCGGCTGATCGGCCGCTCCCTGCGCGCGGCCGTCGACCTCGAGGCGCTCGGCGAGCGCCAGATCACCGTCGATTGCGACGTGATCCAGGCCGACGGCGGCACGCGCACCGCCTCGATCACCGGCGCCTGGGTGGCGCTGGCCGACTGCATCTCCTGGATGAAGTCGCGCAACATGCTGAAGACCAATGTATTGCGCGACAATGTCGCCGCGATCTCCTGCGGCATCTACCAGGGCACGCCGGTGCTCGACCTTGATTATGCCGAGGATTCCGAAGCCGAGACCGACGCCAATTTCGTCATGACCGGCGACGGCCGCATCATCGAAGTGCAGGGCACCGCGGAGAAGACGCCGTTCTCGCAGGACGAGTTCCTCGCGCTGATGGAACTCGCGCGCAAGGGCGTCGCGCGTTTGGTGGACTTGCAGAAGCTGGCCGTCGCGTAGTCTGATCGCATATGCACCGTCGAATCACCGGCCAGCTCGTGATCGCGACCCACAATCCCGGCAAGCTTGCCGAGATGCGGGAACTGCTGGCGCCGCATGGCGTCGAGGCGGTCTCGGCGGGTGAGCTGGGCCTCGGCGAGCCCGAGGAAACCGGCAAGACGTTTCGCGCCAATGCGGCAATCAAGGCGATTGCGGCGGCAAACGCGGCGCAGTTGCCGGCTTTTGCCGACGATTCCGGCCTCGTGGTCGACGCGCTCGACGGCGCGCCCGGGATCTATTCGGCGCGCTGGGCCGGCGAGGGCAAGGATTTCGCGGCCGCGATGACCCGGATCGAGCGCCTGTTGCAGGAGCGCGGCGCGACCACGCCCGACAGGCGCAAGGCGCATTTCGTCTCGGCCCTGTGCGTGGCATGGCCGGATGGCCATCTCGAGGAGGTCGAGGCGCGCGTCGATGGAACGCTGGCCTGGCCGCCGCGCGGCACCGCCGGTTTCGGCTACGATCCGATGTTCCTTCCCGACGGACACACGCGTACCTTCGGCGAGATGGCCTCGATCGAGAAGCACGGCCTGCCGCCGCTCGGCCTTGGCCTGTCCCACCGCGCCCGCGCCTTCGTCAAGCTGGCGGAGATCTGCCTTGGCTAGCATCGAGCGCCATTACGGCAAGCCCTCCGCCTTCGGCGTCTACGTGCACTGGCCGTTCTGCCTGTCGAAATGCCCGTATTGCGATTTCAACAGCCATGTCCGCCACGCTGCGATCGACGAAGAGAGATTCGCCCGCGCCTTCGCGCGCGAGATCGAGACCACGGCGGCGCGCACCGGCGGGCGAACCGTCACCTCGATCTTTCTCGGCGGCGGCACGCCGTCGCTGATGCAGCCGAGCACCGTCGGCGCCGTTCTGGATGCGATCGGCAAACACTGGCGCGTCGCCGACAATGTCGAGGTGACGCTGGAGGCCAATCCGACCAGCGTGGAGGCGACGCGGTTTCGCGGCTATCGCACCGCCGGCGTCAACCGCGTCTCGCTCGGCGTGCAGGCGCTCGACGACGCGTCCCTCAAGGCACTTGGCCGGCTGCACAGCGCGCGCGAGGCGCTCGATGCCGTCGCCATCGCCCGCACCGCGTTCGACCGCTACTCGTTCGACCTGATCTATGCCCGCCCCGACCAGACGCCGCAGATGTGGTCGGACGAGCTGAAGCTCGCGATCTCAGAAGCCGCTGAGCATCTGTCGCTCTACCAGCTCACCATCGAGGAGGGCACGCCGTTCTTCGGCCTGCACGCCGCCGGCAAGCTGAAGACGCCGGACGAGGCGCTGGCGCGTGCGCTCTATGACGTGACGCAGGAAGTCTGCAGCGCGCACGGTCTTCCGGCCTATGAGATTTCCAACCACGCCCGCCTGGGGGCGGAGTGCCAGCACAATCTGGTCTACTGGCGCGGCGACGAATATGCCGGCATCGGCCCGGGCGCGCATGGGCGCCTCGATATCGATGGCGGGCGCTACGCGACCGCGACCGAGAAGCGGCCCGAGGCCTGGCTGATGCGGGTGGAGGCCAACGGCCACGGTGTCGTATCGGACGAGCGCCTCAACAGCGAAGAACGCGCCGATGAATTCCTGCTGATGGGATTGCGCCTCGCCGAAGGCATCGATCCGCGCCGCTATGCCGCCTTGTCAGGCCGCGCGCTCGATCCGGGCCGGATCGCCATCCTGCGCGACGAAGGCGCGATCGCCGTCGAAGCGGACGGGCGCTTGCGCGTGACCAAGGACGGCTTCCCCGTGCTCGACGCCGTCGTGGCGGATCTGGCCGCGTAAAGGCTTTAATAGGGTCAATTGCGGGATTTCGAACAGGGCACGCCCGATCGTGCTAGAGCATGATCCGGAAAAGTGTGAAGCGGTTTTCCGAAAAGATCATGCTCAAACAAAGACCTGAAGCGCGATGACGATTCATCCAACTCTCATCGCGCTTCAGGCAGCCTCCCCATAATTGCCAATACCGACTGTTTAAATGCCCCTATGAACGACCGGACCATATCCCCGCCGATCCACGACCCCGAACTCGACCGCCACGTCAAGAACACCGGCGCGAGCAAGACGGTCTACGCCCTGGTCACGCCCGAAACCGAGGCCGCGAAGAACTTTATCCTCGGCAATGTGGTGGACGGGCCGGACGCGGCGCGCCGTCATTATTTTGAACAGTTTCGCGATGCCTGGACCGGCAAGCAGTATGCCTGCCATGAAGCCTTCATCGAGCGCTGGATGGCGTGGGCGACGCCGGTGGTCGCCATCGATGCGGCCGGCTTCTCATGGCGCTACCCGACCGCCGGCGGCAGCGAAGCGCTGTTTCACGTGATCGCAGCCTATGGCAACCGCGCGCGCAACGAGCGCTTCGATCCAGAGGTGCATGTCTTTGCCGGCGAATATGAAGGCTACAAGGCCTACGCCGAAGCCTGCGGCATCGCCGTAACGGAACATCGGCGCGCCGACTGGCAGACGGTCGGCCGCACGCTGCCTGCCACCGCGCTGTTCTGCCTGAGCCAGCCGTCCGCGATCGACGGCAATGTCTGGCCACATGCCAACGCGTTTCTTTCCTTGCTTGCTGCCGCAAGCGATCGGCCCCGCGTGCTGCTCGACGTCACCTATGTCGGCTCGATCGCCGAAGCGCCATCGGCCCGTATCGCGGCCGATAGCCCCGCCGTGCAGGCGCTGGCCTTCAGCCTGTCAAAACCGTTCGGGGTCTATTACGATCGCATCGGCGGCATCCTGTGCCGCGAGGCGATGCCGAGCCTGTTCGGCAATCAATGGTTCAAGAACCTGACATCGCTGCAGCTCGGCCAGGCGCTGCTCGACCGTCACGACGTGTTCGATCTGCCGCGGCGCTACCAGCGCGTCCAGATCGAGGCCGCCGCGCGCGTTGGCGACCGGCTCGGTGTAAAATTGTCGCCCTGCGACATCGTCATATTGGCGCAGGCGGCTTCCAGCGCGATCGCCGACCGCGCCCTCGCGGCCTTCCTGCGCCGGCCGGCCGGCGATCCCGATGCGTCGCTGCGGCTCTGCCTGACGCCGACGATGGCCGAAATGATCGGCACGGCGGGGCCCATCGGCATTCCCGGAGGCGCGTCTTGAAGAACCCGGTCATCCTGGCCAGCCGTGACGCGATTCACCGGCACGTGCGCGGCCTGTGGCGCAGCGCGCCGATCCGCGCCTCGCATGACGAAGGCGGCTTCATTCACGAGATCGTCGAGCAGTTCGCCAGCCTGCCGCGGCTGTTCTGCGATTCGACCGACGACCGGCTCGAGCGCGCGCATTTCTGCTCCTGGTGGGGCGTCACCATGAACCGCACCTATGACAATCCTGCGATCGAGGATCTCTATCGGCTGCATGAGATGTTCCACGCGGCCTTCATGCCCTACTTTCCCGGCATCGGCTTCGACGCCTTCCACCGCAAGATGGAAGACAACGAGCTGAAGGCGAGCGTCTGTTCGGAGATCCGGGTCTATTTCGAATTGCCGCATTTGCGCGAGATCGCCTTTCCGCATCCGATCTACGCCGATCGCTTCCTGTCCGATCCCGCGATGCAGACGCTGTGGCAAGAGAACAAGCCGGTGGCGATCGAGACGCTGCAGGAAGCGCGGCGCGACGTGATGTTCTCCAAACCCGAGCACGAAATGGATCTGGCCGAGCGCTGGATTCGTCGCTTCGCGCTGCAGAACCGGCAGTGGTCTACCTGCTGGTACGACCGCTACGGCGAGATCGAGCAGCACATGTTCGCCTTCCAGATCCGCGCGCTGCGCGGCGATCGCGCCGGCGCCATCAAGGAGCACGCCGCATGGATCGAGGCGGAAGCGGCGCAGGATGGCGACAACCACATTCCCTATCGCCAGGAAGCCGCGCTGTTCGCCAACATCTACTGGAGCAATCGCCGCCGCTATGAGGCCGAGTTCGCGGAAGCGACGGACTGACAGTGCATCAGGTCGAGTGTCAGACTTCATCCTGAGAGTCTGTGAATCTACCCCGTTCCGTCATTGCGAGCGCAGCGAAGCAATCCACGTCTCATCTCGGGGATAGATGGATTGCTTCGCTGCGCTCGCAATGACGTGGATGACGACACTAACGCGCCTCCTCACCATGAGGGTCATCAGAGACTACGCCCCAAAACTCTTCGGCGAACCGGCGACCGGCGTCGGACCGCCGCTGGCAATCCTCATCACCGCGAGGCCCCGCTCGTTGGTGCCGTCGGAGCGGAAGCGGAACAGGCCGTCGATGCCGGCAAAGCCCGACGGGTTGGTCAGCGTCTCCGGCGAGAAGCGCTGGCTGCCCTGCTGCTTCGACAGCGCCGCGACCAGCGCGACTGCATCATAGGCAAGGGTTGCGGTGCGCACGGGGTCTGCGCCGAACTTGGCGCGGTAGCGGCCGGCGAAGGCGCGGAAGCCCGACGGGTCCGGCGCGGCATAGAGCCCGCCCTGCAGCACCGGACTCGCATAGACGCGCGGATTGTCCCAAAGCCCGGTGCCGAGCATCTGGATGTTGCGCAGGTTGGCGCCCGCCGCGGTCAAGGCGTCCGCGACCGCGACGACCGATTCGCCGTCATCGGCGATCAGCAGCGCATCCGCCGAGCCGAGCGACTGCGCCACCGTGCGCGCCGCGCCGGAACGGTCGGCGGCGTATTTCTCGAAGGCGACGATGCGCCCCTTGCGGCCGGCCGCCTGCTTGAAGGCCGCTTCCACCACGTTGCCGTAGGCATTATCGGGCAGCAGTGCCGCGAACGAACGCTTTCCGATGCTGACCGAGTAATCGACGATCCGATAGACGTCGGATTCGGGCAGGAAGCTCAGCAGATAAACGCCGCGGCCGGCGACGCTCGAATCGGTCGAGAACGCGATCACCGGAATGCCGCGGGTGCGCGTTAGTTGCGCGGTCGCCGGCACCGAGCCGGCGAACAGCGGTCCGAGAATGATCTCGACGCCTTCGCCGAGCGCCTCCTGCGTGACCTGCTGCGCACCTTGCGGATTGCCGCCGTCATCCTTGATCAGGAGCTGGATGTTCGGGTTCTGGAATTCGGCCAGCGCCATCTCGGCCGCGTTCTTCATCGACTGCGCGGCGACGCCGGCATTGCCGGCGGCCGAGAGCGGCAGGATCAGGCCAACCTTCACGCTGCCGGTGCCGACCGCGAGCGGCTGCTGCTGCGGACCGGGAGGTCCCTCGGGCGGCGACGGGCCGAACGGGCTGGAAATCTGGCCACCACTGCCGGCGCAGGCGCCAAGCAGGGGCATGCCGAGGATGAGACCGACCGCGGTCCGCCGGGTCGGCCCTATGGACCGCAAAGCCGGGGACCCATGGTCGCGATTGAACGGGCCTTCCATTCTGTCTCTTCTCTTGACCGACCGCCGTCGGCCAGGATTCCGGCTTTCTGGGCCAAGGCACCTGAACCGCTACTGAACCCAATTGGGATTCTGCATATTGTCGAGGATTAGTTAACCAAAACAAAAGGCTTACGATTTGCCCAAGACTTTATCGGTCGTCCGGGAACTCTCACGCCGCGCCGCCATCCCGCCGGATATGGCGCTTGACCCAAGACCCCTCTAGATTGGCGTCATGCGCGCAAAACCCAGTTCAAACTACGGCTCCGATACCGAACCGGGTTCGGCCAAAAGAACATTTTTGATTGGCGGCCAGCCCCTGGATGCGCCGAAGCCGGCACCCGGACTCTATCTGGTGGCAACCCCGATCGGCAATCTCGGCGACATTACATTGCGCGCACTGGAGACGCTGGCCGGCGTCGACATCATCGCCTGCGAGGACACCCGCATCACCCGCCGCCTGACCGAACGCTATGCGATTTCAGCGGAACTCAAGCCGTATCATGAGCACAACGCGGCGATGGCGCGGCCGAAAATCCTGGAAAAGCTGGCGCAGGGCGCCTCGATCGCGCTGGTGTCGGACGCCGGCACGCCCTTGATATCGGACCCCGGCTTCAAGCTGGTGCGCGAGGTCTGTGCCGCCGGCCACGCCGTGGTCGCCGTGCCCGGCGCATCCTCGGTGCTGACGGCGCTGTCGGTCGCTGGGCTCCCGACCGACCGGTTTTTCTTCGAGGGGTTCCTGCCGGCCAAGGAAGGGGCGCGGCGGACGCGGCTCACGGAACTTGCCCGGATCGACGCCACGCTTGTCATGTTCGAATCCGGCAACCGCGTGCAGGACACGCTGGCCGATCTTTCCGACATCATGGCCGGGCGCGACGCCGCGATCTGCCGCGAACTGACAAAGCTGCACGAGGACATCAAGCGCGCGCCCGTCGCCGAGCTGGCGAAGGCCGCCGATACGCTGGAGACGCGCGGCGAGTTCGTGCTGGTCGTCGGCCCACCGCCCAAAGACGCCGAAGTCATGACGCAGCACGATCTCGACGATCTCCTGCGTTCGTCGCTCGTCCGCGACAGCGTCAAGGACAGCGTCGCGCATGCCGTCGAGCTTTCGGGGCGGCCGCGCCGCGAGGTCTATGCCCGCGCGCTGGAGCTTGCCAAGGAAACCAGAGGCGAGCATGGCGAAGACTGACGGCGCCAAGCCGCCCGAAGCATCCGCCAAGGTTGCCGCGCCCGCGCGCCTCGCCGCCTTCCGCACCGGCCTCTCCGCCGAAAGCCGCGCCGCCGCCTATTTGATGGCCAAGGGCTACCGCATCCTGGCCAGGCGTTTCCGCACCCCCTATGGCGAGATCGATCTGGTCGCGAAAAAGCGCGATCTGGTGGCCTTCGTCGAGGTCAAGGCGCGCGCCAGCCTCGATGACGCCGCCTACGCGGTGACGCCACGCCAGCAGGCGCGGATCGTCAATGCGGCGCAAGCCTGGCTGATGACGCATCCCGATCATGCCGAATTTGAGCTGCGATTCGACGCCATTCTGATTGCGCCGCGGCGTCTGCCACGCCATCTGTTAGCGGCATTCGACGCCAGCGCCTGACGATAACTTCCTCAAGGACCTTCCCCATGAAACTGAATGTCGCCGTCCAGATGGACCCCATCGCGCGTATCAACATCCGCGGCGATTCGACCTTTGCCCTGATGCTGGAAGCGCAAAAGCGCGGCCATGGACTGTTCTATTTCACGCCGGACCAGCTCTCGCTGCGCGGCGAGGAGTTGGTGGCGCCCGTGCAGGCGGTGACCGTGCGCGACGAGCCAGGCAATCATTTCACGCTCGGTGAGCCCAGGCGCGAGCCGCTGAACGGCTTCGACGTCATCCTGCTGCGGCAGGAGCCGCCGTTCGATATCGCCTACATCACCTCGACGCATTTGCTGGAGCGAATCCATCCCAAGACGCTGGTCGTCAACGACCCGGCCAGCGTGCGCAACGCGCCGGAAAAGATGTTCGTGCTGAACTTTCCGCAGCTGATGCCGCCGACGCTGATCTCGCGCGACCTCGACGAAATCAATTCGTTCCGCGACGAGCATGGCGCCGTCGTCATGAAGCCGCTGCACGGCCATGGCGGCGCGGCGGTATTCCGCGTGATGCCGCAGGACATGAATTTCGGCTCGCTGTTCGACATGTTCTCGGTCACCTTCCGCGAGCCCTGGGTGATCCAGCGCTTCCTGCCCGAGGTCAAGCACGGCGACAAGCGCATCATCCTGGTCGACGGCGAGTTCGCCGGCGCGGTCAACCGCGTGCCGGCGCCCGACGATCTCCGCTCCAACATGGTGCGCGGCGGCGCCGCGCAGGCGACCGACCTCTCGGCACGCGAACGCGAAATCTGCGCCACGCTCGGTCCGGCGCTGCGCGAGCGCGGATTGCTGTTTGTCGGCATCGACGTGATCGACGGCAATCTCACCGAGATCAATGTCACCTGCCCCACCGGCATCCGCGCCATCCAGCGTCTCAACGGCCCGGATGTGGCGGCGATAATCTGGGATACCATCGAGAAGAAGCGCGGCGGGAAATAATTTCCTCTCGCGAGCTTCGCTCCGTTCATGATGGAACCGGCGCGGCAAGCCGCGGCCCCGTTTTGCGGGGCCTGCGGAAGCGGCTTGCCATGCGCTCCGTTCTTCTACCATCATGCGGCCATTGTTTGGGCAAGACTGCAGGGAGCGCTGCCGGATGGTCGACCGGCCACCTTCGGATGACATTGGACGGAAAAGGGATCGCCAATGACCTCCACGCCACCTCCGAAACCGACTGACGCGCACGATGCCTCGATCGCCGGCGACGACGAGCGCCTCGCGCAGGCCCACGAACAGATCAAGCGCGCCGATGAACAGCTCACGCGTTTGACCGAACAGCTTGCGCGAATGGAGCGCGACGCGACGCGTCCGCCATCGGCCCGTCCCGCCCCGCAACCAAATTCGACAAAACCGGCAGCGCAGTTGCCAGCGATCTTGCCTGTCCAGCCGTCGCCGTCAGGAAAGCCGTCGCTGCAGATCGTCTTCGGCCTGGCGCTGGCCGCATGCGTCGTTGTCGCTGCCCTGGTTTGGCAGCTGTCCTATGACGATGCGGCGCCGCAGCTCGCTTCATCGCCGTCACTGCCGCCGGAAAATCCGCCATCCTCCGCACAGCCCGCGCCATCTGCCGGTCAACTGTTCGCAGCCGAGGCGGCACCATCGCAAGCACCACCATCGCAAGCACCGCCATCACAGGCACCTTCACCGGAGACATCGCCACCGCAGCAGGCGCCAATCCTGGCTCAGGCCACACCGCCGCAAGAGGCCTCGCCGCCAACGGCCGCGCCGCCGCCCGATCAGGCACAGCTCCTGCAAGCCATCTCGCGCAACCTCGCGGATCTCGAGCGCAACATCGAGCAGCTCAAGACCAACCAGCAACAGATGGCCAGCGACAATGCAAAGGCCATTACCGAACTCAAGGCGAGCCAGGAAGAGATGAGGCGCGCGCTCGCAAAGGTTTCCGAGCAGACCCCGCCGAAAGCGTCCGCGGCTGCGACGCAGCCCGCTCCAAGCGTGCGCAAGCCGGAGCGGCCACGGCCGCAGGCAAGATCGCGGCCGCGATATCCCAGGGAATGGCTCTACGAGGACGATTGGTAGCCGCCATTACGGTCACGCGGCTGGCCTGACGCTGCAGCAAAAATCTGGGATACCATCGAGAGCAGGTGCGTTCGTCGAATGACGCCGCACTGCGTCATCGCGTTTTCACCTCCCTGCCGCGCCTTCTCCTCCCACTTGCCAATTTCAACAGGCGGGAGCAGCCTGTAGTGGCGGATGAATCTGTCCGGGCATAACGGCAATATAAAAAATTATTGGAGGAAGGCATGACGACGAATCTTTCGCGACGGTCTTTGCTTGCGCTTGGCGCCGGATTGGGCGCCTCAACGATGCTCGGCGGCAGCGCGCTGGCGAAGGCGCCAAAGCTCGGCACGCAGACGCCCTACTGGCACCGCTTCATTCTCGGCGATGCCGAAGTGACGGTCGTCTCCGACGGTACGCTGCCGCTCGGCCCGCCCAAGGGCACCTTCGTTGGCGTGCCCGATGAAGAAGTGCGGAAGATGCTCTCCGACAACTTCCTCAACCCCGACAATGTCGTGCTCGAGCAGAACTCGCCGATCGTCAACAACGGCGACAAGCTGATCCTGTTCGACACCGGCATGGGCACGTCGAAAGCATTCGGGCCGACCACGGGCCGCCAGCAGAAGAGCATGGCGGAAGCCGGGATCAAGCCGGGCGATATCGACGCCGTGGTATGCTCGCATGCCCACATCGATCACATCGGTGGCCTCGTCGGCGCCGACGACAAGCCCTTATTCCCGAACGCGCAGGTCTACATCACCCAGAGCGACTTCGAGTTCTGGACCGATGAAGGCAAGCTCGGCAGTCCCTTGAAGGATTTCGTGATCCACGCCCGCAAGAATTTGATGCCGGTGCGCGATCGCATCGTGTTCATCAAGGACGGCCAGGAATTCCTGCCCGGCGTGCAGGCGATCTCGGCGCCCGGCCACACCGTGGGCCACACCATCTTCATGGTGACGTCGGCGGGCAAATCCTTCGCCTTCCTCGGCGATCTCACGCACCACGCCGTGCTGTTGCTGGAAAAACCGCGGATGGAGTTTTCCTACGACACCGACCCGAAACAGGCGGCAGCGACCCGGGTCAAGCTGCTCGACACGATCGCGGCCAACAAGACCCCGGTGATGTCCTATCACTTCGCCTGGCCAGGCTATGGCCACATCGCCAAGACCGGCGATGGATTCCATTACTATCCCGAGCCGATGAAGATGGAGCTCTGAGCGGAATCGACGTCCGGGGCCGGTCGACACGGCCGGCCCCGAATCTCCCATCTCGCGGTAGGGATCGGATGCCTGATCGCGTAAGTCTTGATCAGCGAATCAGTGCGATCCGGGAGAATCCCATGACCGACCAACCGCCCGCCAAGCCGTCCGACCTGATCTACGAGGACACCGGGGCTGCGGCTCCGCTGGTCTATTTCGACATCGTCGGCGCCTACGGCACCATGAACGGCGCGGTCGAGGTCGAGCTGGCGACCCGTATTCTGGTGCCGAAGCCGGACGGATCGACCGAGGTCAAATTCCTCTCGTCCGGCCGCATCCGTTGCAGCGCCAACGCCGCCACCAATCTCCGCAACGGCCTGGACGCCGCATTGAAAATGCTGGAGCAGCCACAAGGCGGCGCGGCGGCGATCGCAGCGGGGAAGCTGAATTGAGGGGCGCACCTCTGTTGCCGTAAGCCCCTTATTTGAAGGCCTGCGGGGAGTGCTTCGTTGACGGCCTAGGGTTGTGGCGCCGCGGCTATTTGTATACGCGGAATTAAAACCTACCCACTATGTTCTCCTATTGTTCTTGACTTGCCCTAAGGTTCCCCGCTACCTTCGATTGCGTCACGAGGGGCAGCATGGTTGCGCGGGTTTCTACCGTAGCCTTTGAAGGGATCGAGGCCCGCGCGGTCGACGTGCAGGTGCAGGTCGCGCCAGGCCTGCCGGCCTTTGCGATCGTGGGCCTGCCCGACAAGGCGGTATCGGAAGCGCGCGAGCGGGTGCGCTCGGCGCTGATCGCCTCGGGGCTGGCGCTGCCGGCGCGGCGCATCACGGTCAACCTCGCGCCGGCCGACGTCCCGAAGGAAGGCAGCCACTATGATCTCCCCATTGCGCTCGGGCTGATGGCGGCAATCGGCGCCATCCCGCCGGATGCGCTCAACGGCTTTACCGTGCTCGGCGAGCTCGGGCTCGACGGCTCGATTGCGCCCGTCGCAGGCGTGTTGCCGGCCGCGATCGGCGCCAACGCCCGCGAGGAAGGATTGATCTGTCCCGCCGCCTGCGGCACGGAAGCGGCATGGGCGAGCCCGGACATCCAGATCATCGCGGCAAAATCGCTGATCCAGATCGCCAACCATTTTAAAGGCACGCAAGTGCTGTCGCGCCCGCAGCCGAAAGTGCACGAGCCGGAGGCGACGCATCTCGACCTGCGCGACATCAAGGGCCAGGAAAGTGCAAAACGCGCGCTGGAGATCGCCGCGGCCGGCGGCCACCACTTGCTGATGATCGGCTCGCCCGGCGCCGGCAAGTCGATGCTGGCGGCGCGGCTGCCCTCGATCCTGCCGCCGCTGTCGCCGTCCGAGCTTCTCGAAGTTTCGATGATCGCCTCCGTCGCCGGCGAAATTCGCGACGGCGCACTCACCGCACGGCGGCCGTTCCGCAGCCCGCATCATTCCGCCAGCATGGCCGCACTGACCGGCGGCGGCCTGCGCGCAAAACCCGGCGAGATTTCGCTGGCGCATCAGGGCGTATTGTTCCTCGACGAACTGCCGGAGTTCGATCCGCGCGTGCTCGATTCGCTGCGCCAGCCGCTGGAGAATGGCGAGGTCTCGGTGAGCAGAGCCAATCACCGCGTCACCTACCCGGCGCGCTTCATGCTGGTCGCGGCGATGAATCCGTGCCGCTGCGGCCATGCCTATGAGCCCGGCTATTCCTGCAAGCGCGCGCCGGTCGAGCGCTGCACCTCGGATTACCAGATGCGCATTTCCGGCCCGCTGATGGATCGCATCGACCTGCGCATCGAGGTCCCGGCGGTGACCGCCGCCGACCTGATCCTGCCGCCACCCTCCGAAGGATCCGCGGAAGTCGCGGCGCGCGTCGCCGCCGCCCGCAACATCCAGCTTGCGCGCTATGCGGCGGCCGGCATGCCGCAGATCCGCACCAATGCCGAAGCCCCGGCCGCATTATTGGAGACGATTGTGCAAGCCGATGCGCAGGGGCAAAAGCTTCTGCGCGACGCGGCCGAAACCATGAAGCTCACCGCGCGCGGCTACCACCGCGTGCTGCGCGTCGCGCGCACGCTGGCCGATCTCGACGGCGCGGAAAAGGTCGGCCGGCTGCATCTGGCAGAAGCGCTGTCCTATCGGGCGCTCGCCGAAGATATGAGACGAGCGGCATAGCGCCGCGCAACATTCGAATTCGCGCGCGCGACTCTTGCAAGGCGCGCCATCTTGAATCATCATCAAACAAGCAAATCGTTTGTCTTTCTTTATATAATACAGATCAACCAACTGTTCCCGGGTAGCAGCTTAGGCTGAGCGTACGGGCGACGCATATATTTCCGGCAACGGCGCGGGCGCGTCGCCACATAACTTCTATAGCGATGACGGACGGCCCAATGGCGGGCGGCGGCAACCTGCCGCCGGCTTCCTTCGACGATTCGATTCCGAGGCGCAGGTCGTTACATGCCCGACACTTCCGCGAAACACGATGCGCAATCTGACGGGTCAGGCAGCACTCGCCGGCGGGAAGAGCTCTTCGTATTTGCCGTCATCGCCGCTTTCATCTGGCCGGTCATCGCCGTCGGCGTCGTCGGTGGCTATGGCTTTCTGGTCTGGATGTTCCAGCTCGTGCTGGGACCGCCTGGCCCTCCAGGAGGGTAAGGCGTCATGGACAACCCGGGCCCTTCGCGCCGCGACGTATTTCGCGGACAACTCCTTTCCAAGCCGGTCGCGCTGATTGGCGACCTCTGCCTCACCGAGGCCGGCATCGTCTGCCGCTCCTGTGGCGAGGCCTGTCCTGATTCCGCCATTGGCTTTCGTCCTCGAATAGGACTGCCACCGCAGGCCATCGTCGATGAGACCGCCTGCACCGGCTGCGGCCAATGCGTCGGCGCCTGCCCGGGCGAGGCGATCACGCTCGGCGCCGTGCGTCATGGAGGCGCTTCATGACGGCGGAAGCCACCATTCATATCTCGAGCGCGGTGGTGTCGGTGCTGCCGGAACGGCGGGATGAGGTGTTGCGTGCGCTTGCCGCGTTGCCCGACGTCGAAATCCACCACCGCGACGCCAGGAAGATCGTCATCGTGATGGAAGCGCCTGAGAGCGGTGTCATCGGCACGCGTCTCGCCGAAATCGCATGCTGGCAGGGCGTCCTGTCGGCCAACATGGTGTTCGAGCAGGTCGAAAGATCCGCCGATATCGGAGACTAGACATGTCCCTCTCGCGACGCGAATTGTTGAAGGCGCAGGCCGCTGCGGTAGCCGCCGCGGCCGCCGGCATCGCAGCCCCTGCGGTCGCGCAGCCAGTGCCGGGCGGCATCGGATCGCTGGAAATCAAATGGTCGAAAGCGCCGTGCCGGTTCTGCGGCACGGGCTGCGGCGTGATGGTCGGCGTCAAGGAAGGCAGGGTCGTCGCCACCCACGGCGACACGCTCGCCGAGGTCAATCGCGGGCTCAACTGCATCAAGGGATACTTCCTCTCCAAGATCATGTACGGCGCCGACCGCCTGACCACGCCGCTGCTGCGCAAGAAGGGCGGTGCATTCGACAAGAACGGCGAGCTGACCCCGGTCTCCTGGGACGAGGCCTTCGACGTGATGGCGGCCCGCGTCAAGAAGGTGCTGAAGGAGAAGGGGCCGACCGCCATCGGCATGTTCGGCTCGGGGCAATGGACCGTGTTCGAGGGCTATGCCGCCACCAAGCTGATGCGGGCCGGCTTCCGCTCCAACAATCTCGATCCCAACGCGCGCCACTGCATGGCCTCCGCGGCGGTCGCCTTCATGCGCACCTTCGGCATGGACGAGCCGATGGGCTGCTACGACGATTTCGAAGCCGCCGACGCCTTCGTGCTGTGGGGCTCCAACATGGCCGAGATGCATCCGATCCTGTGGACGCGTCTCACCGATCGCCGCCTCAGCCAGTCGCATGTCAAGGTCGCGGTGCTCTCGACCTTCACCAACCGCAGCTCCGACCTTGCCGACATCCCGATCGTGTTCAAGCCGGGCACGGACCTGGCGATCCTGAACTACATCGCCAACCACATCATCACGACCGGGCGGGTGAACCAGGACTTCGTCAAGAACTACACCACCTTCGTCAAAGGCACCGTCGACATCGGCTACGGCTTGCGCGCGGAGCATCCGCTCGAGGTCAAGGCCAAGGGCGCGGCGACCGCCGGCGCGACCCAGCCGATCGATTTCGACGCCTACGCCGCCTTTGTTAAGGACTACACGCTCGAGAAGGTATCGGAGCTGACCGGCGTCGAACGCGGCTACCTGCAGGAGCTCGCCGAGCTCTATGCCGACCCCAAGCGCAAGGTGATGTCGCTGTGGACCATGGGCTTCAACCAGCATGTCCGCGGCGTCTGGGCCAACCAGCTGCTTTACAACCTGCATCTTCTGACCGGGAAGATCTCCGAGCCCGGCAACTCGCCGTTCTCGCTGACCGGCCAGCCCTCCGCCTGCGGCACCGCGCGCGAAGTCGGCACCTTCGCTCATCGGCTGCCGGCCGACATGGTCGTCATGAACCCGGAGCACCGCAAGCACACGGAAGAACTCTGGCGCATCCCGCACGGCATCATTCCGGACAAGCCCGGCTATCACGCCGTCGAGCAGGACCGCATGCTTCGCGACGGCAAGCTGAATTTCTACTGGGTTCAGGTCAACAACAACGTGCAGGCCGCGCCGAACAGTTCGCGCGAGACCTATCCGGGCTATCGCAATCCCGACAATTTCATCGTCGTCTCCGAAGCCTATCCGACCGTGACGGCGATGTCGGCCGACCTCGTGCTGCCGGCGGCGATGTGGGTGGAGAAGGAAGGCGCCTACGGCAATGCCGAGCGCCGCACCCATGTGTGGCGGCAGCTCGTCGATGCGCCCGGCGAAGCGCGCTCCGACCTCTGGCAGATGATGGAATTCTCCAAGCGCTTTACCACCGACGAGGTGTGGCCGGCGCAGATGCTGAACGACAATCCGAACTACCGCGGCAAGACGCTGTTCGACGTGCTGTTCCGCAACGGCAAGGTGGACAAGTTCCCGCTGTCCGAGATTCCCGCCGAATACGAGAACCGCGAGTCGAAGGCGTTCGGCTTCTACGTGCACAAGGGCCTGTTCGAGGAATATGCCGAATTCGGCCGCGGCCACGGCCATGACCTGGCGGCGTACGACCACCTTCACGAGGTGCGCGGGCTGCGCTGGCCCGTCGTCAACGGCAAGGAGACGAAATGGCGCTACCGCGAAGGCCTTGATCCCTATGTGAAGCCGGGCAAGGGCGTCGAGTTCTACGGCAACAAGGACGGCAAGGCGCGGATCATCGCGGTGCCCTATGAGCCGCCCGCCGAGTCGCCCGACAAGGAATACGACATCTGGCTCGTCACCGGCCGCGTGCTCGAACATTGGCACTCGGGATCGATGACCATGCGGGTGCCGGAGCTCTACAAGTCGTTTCCCGGCGCGCGCGTCTACATGCATGCCGAAGACGCCCGCGCCAGGGGCATCAACGAGGGCGCCGAGGTGCGGGTGGTTTCCCGGCGCGGCGAGATCAGGACCCGCGTCGAGACCAAGGGCCGCAACCGGATGCCGCGCGGCGTGGTGTTCGTGCCCTGGTTCGACGCCAGCCAGCTCATCAACAAGGTAACGCTGGACGCCACCGATCCCATTTCCAAGCAGACGGATTTCAAGAAATGCGCGGTCAAGATCATTCCGGCCTGAAGAGGCTTCGAACCCCGCTGGCGGGCGCCCTGCTCGGCGGCATGCTGGTGTTCGCCTGCGGCGCGATCTATGCCCAGAACGCGCCCCAGATCGTGCCGCGCGTCACCGGCGCCGCTTCGCCGATGGGCGATGTACCGGCGCCTGCCCTGGCGCGGCCCGTCACCGACGACAAGCGGATCATGCGCAACTATCCGGAGCAGCCGCCGGTCATTCCGCACTCGATCGACAATTATCAGCTCACGCTCAAGACCAACCGCTGCCTCGACTGCCACCGGCGGCAGTTCACCGAGGGCTCGGGCGCGCCGATGATCAGCGTCACCCACTTCATGGACCGCGACGGCCAGGTGCTCGCCGACGTGACGCCGCGGCGATATTTCTGCACCGCCTGTCACGTCCAGCAGACGGACGCGCAGCCGCTCGTGCCGAGCACGTTCAAGGACATGCTTCTCGTCGGTTCCGGGAAGAAGTGAGAACCGGCAATGAAGCGGATCAAGGAACTGTTGATCTGGTTCTGGCGCATTGCCAGCCGGCCGAGCACGCATATCAGCCTGGGCGTGCTCGCGCTCGGCGGATTCATCTGCGGCGTGCTGTTCTGGGGCGCGTTCAACACCGCGCTCGAAATCACCAACACCGAAAAGTTCTGCACCTCCTGTCACGAGATGCGTGCCAACGTTTTCGAGGAGCTGCAGCGCACCCCGCATTTCTCCAACCGCTCGGGGGTTCGCGCCAGCTGCCCGGACTGCCACGTCCCGCATGACTGGACCGACAAGATCGCCCGCAAGATGCAGGCCTCCAAGGAAGTCTGGGGCAAGATTTTCGGCACGATCGACACAAGGCAGAAGTTCCAGGATCACCGGCTCGAACTCGCCAAGCACGAATGGGCGCGGCTGAAGGCGAACGACTCGCTGGAGTGCCGCAACTGTCATTCGTCCGCCGCCATGGACTTCACCAAGCAGACGCGGCGTGCCTCCGAGATTCACAGCCGGTTTCTCGTCAGCGGCGAGAAGACCTGCATCGACTGCCACAAGGGCATTGCGCATGAACTGCCCGACATGACCGGAATCGAACCGGGCTGGCGCGAGCCGCCCGAACTCCGCCAGCGTCAGAGCTATCGCGAGGACCCGCGCGCCGAACTGGCACGCTACCTCGCCGCCACCGCAGCAGAGCAGTAACGCGCGTTGGCGCCAAAACGTGCTCACGTTGCAGTTCGGGATGGGCGTGCGCTATTCCTGGGCTCGCCGGTAGCGCAATCCGCGGATCAACTCTTCCAGGTACGGCAGGACTTCAAACAGCGCGGTCAGGGCCAGCATCGTGGCAATGTAGGTCAGGGGCAGCGGCGATTGCTTCAGCGTGAATGAGAAGTCCGGCGTTCCCTGACCGAACAATGCGGCGAAGGCCGGCCAGTGCAGCGCAATGACGAGCAGCAGTCCGGTGAGCGGCAGCATTTCGAGGAAGCTGTGGATGTGCTGCTCGGTCGGCGAAACTTCGCGCATTCGCGACGCGTAACGGACATCCCAGATCGCGGTGGCCTCGTGAAGAATGAGGAACCCGATCATGACGAGGATCACGCCCGAGGTAATTTCGAGAAAAAGCGCCGCCAGCACCGGGACGGCCATTTCCGCAAACTGGGCAAGGTGCAGGATCGATTCGCGCCAGCCGCTTGTCTTCTCGATGTGGCTGGCGCGGTGACAGAGATAATCGGCAAAGCCGGCGGCCAGCCAGAGCGGCAGGACGAAATACATCAGCATTCCGCGCAAAACGTCGTCGGCCCCCATCGGTATCTCCTGTCACAAGCCCGACGGTATAAATTTTCGGAGCTCAGACAAGTTCCGGTCGGCCGGGATGCGGCGCCGTGCCCGATCGCGCGCCGGCTTGGCGCCTAAAGCGCGATGAGATTTGGATGAATCGTCATCGCGCTTTAGGTCTTTGTTTGAGCATGATCTTTTCGGAAAACCGCTTCACACTTTTCCGAATCATGCTCTAGGCAGGCCGATCGCGATCATGGCGCGTCGCAAAACACGTCGATCTTCTGCTTCACGGTTTCGGAGGGATATTGCTGCTTGTCGCTTCCGCCGCAGCTGATGAGAACGAAGAAGCCCTTCTTGCATCCCCAGCTCTCCATGTCTGCCGCCGCGAACACCTCGCCTGGTCCGACGCTGCACTCCGTCTTGCCTTCACAGGCACGCTTCACGTGCGACAGGAATTTCGGGCCGACATTCAGATCGGACGGGGCCTTGGTGCAGGCCATCTTCGCCTCGAGCACTTGCTTGATCGTCTTGGCCGACGCCGAATCTGCGGCGGCCATTGTCGCGCAGGCAATCGTGACGACCAGCCCCAAAGACTTTCGCATCCTGCAACCCTCTCGTTGGTCAATCCGTCCGCGGACGGCAAAATGATTTACTGCACACACAGGCGCTATTTTATGGCGCGGCCCGCGGCGCAATAACGCGACGGGTAAATCAAGTCGCGAGATCGCCTACACACGTTCACCCGTCGTCACCCGCCTTGTGCGCAATTGCGCACTGGGGCGGGCGACCAAGTATTCCAGAGACGCCAACGATAGAACCGACAAGCCGCGGCGTACTGGATCCTCCGCCTGCGCGGAGGATGACAGTGGTGGGTGCCTCGCTATCTCAGCCGTCATTGCGAGCGCAGCGACGCAATCCATCTATCCGCGAGCCGAGACGCGGATTGCTTCGTATTCGCGCGACCCGCCGGCTCGCCATGACGCGGATAGACCGCGCGCACCACTCGCGATCAGGATGCCTGATCGCACAAAAACAACCGGCGTCAACACGGCGGTAACTAGTTTCCTTTACCCTCTGCCAACCATAAGCCCCCATGTCGCGGGCTTGTGGCGAGCGGGTAGCGTGTCATGTTGCGTTTGAAGATCCTGGCTTCGGTGGTTCCGCTGGCAATCGTCGCCCTGTTCGCACGCGGCGAGCTATCGGGCGGTCCGCGACCCTGTATCGAGGTCGCCGGCACAACCGTCCAGATCGCCGCCCTGCCCTGGCAGGCCGACCTGCATGTCGGTTTCACCAGCAATCCTTCCGAGGCGACGGTGCGGGTCCAGATTTCCGACAATGCGGAAACCGCCGACTTCACCGTGATCGACGACATCGACACGGCGGAGGCCGGCGCCTGCGAGCGCAGCGCCCTGCCGCGGCTGATCGCGATCTCCCGCCGCCCCTCCGCCGCCGATCCGGTCATCTATCTGTCGCGGGACGGGCCGGCCGACTACCGCATCTTCGTGTCCTCGAAGAGCTTTTCGCTGCTCGATGCCGCCGCCCTGCTGGTCGGCGCCCGCGGCGACGGCCAACGCGTCCAGGCGGCGTCGCTTTAACCTTTCATTCACCCTGTTCTCATCGCGGCCATGCCCGCGGCGGGAGCCTCAAGCACTTTGCAACGTCGGCGAAGCATCGTCTCTCCAAGAGGGACGGCGAAGCAGCCGGTTCAATTCAGGCAGCAAGCTCAGGGTCATTGGCGATGGGGCGAACTTTCCGGATCAAACTTGCCTTTCGCCGTTTCGGCCGCCGCCATCCCTGGCTCGCCTTTACGATCCGCTCCTTCATGATCTTCTCGGTCGTGTTCGGCGCGGCCTACGGATTCATCGCCGGAAGCAGGAGCGAAAACTCCGGTTACGACCCGCACGCCTTTGCGATCGGCGTCGCTTTCCTGTTTGCGATCGCCTGCGTCGCGCTCGCCACGTTCAGCGTCCGCCTTCGCCTGCTGCGCAAGAAGATGCGCAAACTCGCGCTGCATAATGAAGCGCTGGCCGACCGGAACTGGGAGTTGCAGGAATCCGAGCAGCGCACCCGCCGCCTGTTCGAATCGCAGGGCGACCTGATCGTGCTGCGCGACGCCGAGAGCCGCATCACCTTTGTCAACGACGCCTATTGCGAGCTCGCGCAGATGCCGCGCGATCAGTTGATCGGCAGCCGCTTTGCGCTGCGCGTTCTCGAACAGGGCGACACCGCGCTGGAGCCGAACGGCACCCGCGTTCACGACCAGCAGGTCGAGGGACCGCTCGGCCCGCGCTGGATCGCCTGGCGCGAGGGCCTCGTCCGCAACGATGCCGGGGGACCGGCGGAAATGCAGAGCGTCGGCCGCGACGTCACCGATCGCACCGAAAGCGAACGCGCGCTGACCGAAGCCCGCGACCAGGCCGATGCGGCAAGCCGCGCCAAGTCGCGCTTCCTCGCGATGGCGAGCCACGAGATCCGCACCCCGCTCAACGGCATCATCGGCATGAGCAGCCTGTTGATGGACACGCCGCTGACGCCGGAGCAGACCACCTATGTCAAGGCGGTGAAGACCTCGGGCGACGCACTGCTCGCGCTGATCGAGGAACTGCTCGACTATTCCAAGATCGAGGCCGGCAAGATCGATCTCGAACACCGCCCGTTCGCGCTGTCAGGCATGATCGAGGACATCACCGAACTATTGGCGCCGCGCGCCGAGGCCAAGAAGATCGAGATCGCCGCCTATGTCGACGAGCGGCTGCCGCGCGAGGTGATCGGCGACGCGGCGCGGCTGCGCCAGGTGCTGCTCAATCTGGCCGGCAATGCGATCAAGTTCACCTCGACCGGCGGCGTCGCCCTGATCGTCGAGCCCGGCATCTGGCCCGATGAAATCAGTTTTCTGGTGCGCGACACCGGCATCGGCATCGCGCCCGAGGCGCGCGAGCGCATCTTCCGCGAGTTCGAGCAGGCCGACGACAAGATCGCCCGCAGCTATGGCGGCACCGGGCTTGGGCTGAGCATCTCCGACCGCATCGTCAAGCGCATGGGCGGCCGCATCACGCTGGAGAGCCAGCCAGGCGCCGGATCGACCTTCGAAGTATCGGTTCCGCTCGCCGCCGCCGACGGTGAACAAACCGCCTTCGCGGTGCCGGATCTCGCCGGACAGTCGATCATGCTGGTCTCGCCACAGAGCATCGAGGCGTCGCTGACCGCGCGGCGGCTGCAGCGCTGGGGCGGGCAGACCTGCATGGTATCGGATACCGAGGTTGCCGGGGCGCTGCTGCCCGAACGTTCCTGGCATACGGTGCTGATCGATCACGCTCTCGGACTCGCCGATGTCGAACGGCTCGGCGAGGCCGCGCGCCTTCATGCGGCGCAGCGCATCGTGATGTTCACGCCGGCGACGCGGCACGAGATGCAGCCGTCCCCGAGCTCCGCCCTGACAGGCTATCTGGTCAAGCCGCTGCGCGCCGCTTCGCTCGCCGCCCGCCTGATGGCGGCGCCGGAAGTCGCCGCGCCGAGCCTGGAGCCCGCGATCGATGCGGACGAAACGTCTGATACGCCGGCCGCCAAGGGCCTGTCGATCCTGGTTGCCGAAGACAATCAGATCAATGCGCTGTTGATCCGCTCGCTGCTCGGCCGGCTCGGTCATCACGCCGTCATCACCACCAACGGCACTGAAGCGCTGGAGTCCTGGCTGTCGGCGAAGTCCGCCGGCACTCCCTATGACCTCGTCCTGATGGACATCCAGATGCCGCAGCTCAACGGCATCGAGACCACCAAGCGGATCCGCGCCCTCGAAGCCGGCGAGCCGGGCAACCGGACGCCGATCCTCGCGCTCACCGCCAACACGCTGGTCGAAGACCGCTACGCCTGCTTCGAAGCCGGCATGGACGGATTTTTGATCAAGCCGCTCGACCGCGAGAAACTGGCCGAAGCCCTGATGGGCCTGATCGCCTCGCGGCACATCGCGGCGTGAGATGAATTCGTAGGGTAGGCAAAGCGAAGCGTGCCCATCATTTCAATTAGCGATCGGGATAGATGGTAGGCACGGCGCGATGCGCCTTTGCCCACCCTACGACGCTACAACCGCCGCAGCGCCACCGTCTCGACCAGATGGTCGGCGCGCTTTTTCAGGATCAGCGTCGCGCGCGGGCGGGTCGGCAGGATGTTGTCCTCGAGATTGGCGAGGTTGGTGCGCTCCCAGATCGCGATCGCGGTCGCGGTCGCCTCCTCGTCGGAAAGCACCGCATAGCGATGGAAGTACGATTTGGGATCGTGGAACGCGGTATCCCGCAGCGCCAGGAAGCGCCGCACATACCATTCGCGCAGCACCGGCTCCTCGGCGTCGATATAGACGGAGAAGTCGAAGAAGTCCGACACCACGGGCACCGCCTTGCCGTCGCGCGGCAGGCGGCCGGTCTGCAGCACGTTGACGCCTTCGACGATCAGGATGTCGGGATGGTCGATCTCGATCCACTGGTTCGGCACGATGTCGTAGACCAGATGCGAATAGACCGGCGCGCGCACCGGCCGGCGTCCGGACTTGATGTCGCTGAGGAACGAGAGCAGCGTCGGCAGGTCGTAGCTCTCGGGAAAGCCCTTCTTCTGCATCAGCCCCTGCCGCTCGAGCACGGCATTGGGAAACAGAAAGCCGTCGGTCGTCACCAGGTCGACCTTGGGCCGCGGCGACCAGCGCGCCAGCAGCGCCTGCAGCACGCGCGCGGTGGTCGATTTGCCGACCGCGACCGAGCCGGCGACGCCGATGATGTAGGGCACCTTGCGGTCGCGGATGCCGAGGAACTGGCGCTGCGACTGGTAGAGCCGATGCGTGGCGTCGACATAGATCGACAACAGGCGCGACAGCGGCAGATAGATGTCCTCGACCTCCTGCAGGTCGAGGCGGTCGTGCATCGAACGCAGCCGCTCGAATTCGCCTGGCTCCAGCGTCATCGGCGTATCGTCGCGCAGCCGGGCCCACTGCTCCCGGGTGAAGATGCGGTAAGGATTATATTGCTGCTCGGGAGCCCGGATATCCATCAGCCTGTCCTCACGGTCAGTCGCGCTTGCGCGATGCCTTCTCCTCGAGCCCGGACATCGAGGTCCGCTGCGCCAGCACGTCCTCGACCTCTTCCAGCTTCACGCCGCGCGACTTCAACAGCACCAGCAAATGAAACAGCAGGTCGGCGCTTTCGGCGATCAGGTGGCCGCGGTCGTCCTCGACCGCCGCGATCACTGTCTCGACCGCTTCCTCGCCCAGCTTCTTGGCGCAGTGCTCCGCGCCCTTGTCGAGCAGCTTGCGGGTGTAGGACGCCTCTCCTCCCGATGCGGCCCGTGCATCGATGGTGGCGGCCAGATCGTGGATCGTGAAACGCGACATCAACCGAACTCAACGCTCGCGCCGGGTGTGAAGCCGCGGCGCCGTCCCGGAAAAACATTTAGCACTTTTGTGACGGCGAGTCGTCAGGGATCGAGCCGCATCGGCAGCCCGGCCCGCACCATGTGCTCCTTGGCTTGGCGTATGGTAAATTCGCCGAAGTGGAATATCGAGGCGGCCAGCACCGCGGTGGCATGGCCCTGGCGGATGCCGTCGACGAGGTGGTCGAGGTTGCCGACCCCGCCGGAGGCGATAACCGGTACGGGGACACTGTCAGCGATGGCCTGGGTCAGCGGCAGGTCGAACCCCTGCCGCGTGCCGTCGCGGTCCATCGAGGTCAGCAGGATCTCGCCGGCGCCGAGCGACACCACTTCCTGGGCGTATTCGATGGCGTCGATCCCGGTGGAGTTGCGCCCGCCATGAGTAAAAATCTCCCAGCGGTCCGAGCCGCCGCCGCGCTTGACCCGCTTGGCGTCGATCGCGACCACGATGCACTGTTCGCCGAATTTTTCCGCCGCCTGCTTGACGAATTCGCGGTTAGAGACCGCGGCCGAATTGATCGAGGCCTTGTCGGCGCCCGAGCGCAGCAGGGTCTTGATGTCCTCGATGGTGCGGACCCCGCCGCCGACCGTCAGCGGCATGAAGCAGGCCTCCGCCGTGCGCCGCACGACATCCAGCATGATGCCGCGGTTTTCGTGGGTGGCGGTGATATCGAGGAAGCACAATTCATCGGCGCCGGCGGCGTCATAGGCGATCGCCGCCTCGACGGGATCGCCGGCGTCGCGCAGGTCGACGAAATTGACGCCCTTGACCACCCTTCCATCTTTCACATCGAGACAGGGGATGACGCGAACCTTGAACATCGCAAATCTCCTAGGCCGCGGTACGCGCGTTGCGGATCAGCGCCAGGGCGGCGGTGGGATCGAGCCGGCCGTCATAGAGCGCACGGCCGGCAATGGCGCCGGCGAGCTTTTTAGCGCGCGGCTCCAGCATCGCCTTGACGTCTTCAATGGACGCGAGGCCGCCCGAGGCGATCACCGGGATCGAAATGCTTTCAGCCAGCGCAATGGTCGCATCGAGGTTGAGGCCCTTCAAAAGACCGTCGCGCGCGATGTCGGTGAAGATGATGGCGGCGACGCCGGCATCCTCGAAACGCTGCGCGATTTCGAGCACGGTCACCTCTGAGGTCTCGGCCCAGCCTTCGACGGCGACCTTGCCGTCGCGCGCATCGAGCCCGACCGCGACGCGGCCGGGGAATTTTCTGGCGGCGCTCTTCACCAGCTCCGGATCGCGCACCGCGGCGGTGCCGATGATGACGCGGGCGATACCCTTGTCGAGCCAGGCCTCCACCGTCTTGAGATCGCGGATGCCGCCGCCGAGCTGCACCGGCATGGTGACGGCCTTGAGCATCGCCTCGACCGCAAGCGCGTTCATCGGCTTGCCGGCAAAGGCGCCGTCGAGATCGACGACATGGAGATATTCGAACCCCTGCGCGGCGAAGGAGCGCGCCTGCGCGGCGGGATCGAGGTTGAATACCGTCGCGCGCGCCATGTCGCCCTGTTCGAGGCGCACGCACTGGCCGTTTTTCAGGTCGACCGCAGGAAAGAGAATCACGGCTTCCACTTCAAAAAGTTCGAGATCAAAGCCAGCCCGAAACGCTGGCTCTTCTCGGGGTGAAACTGCGTGCCGATCGCGGTGTCCTTGCTCACGATCGCGGTGACCGGCCCGCCATAGTCGGCGCACGCCAGCACGTCGGCCTCATTGGCCGCGTTGAGGTGATAGGAGTGCACGAAATAGGCGTGGAGTCCTTTCGGCCCAAGCGGCAACCGCTCCAGCACCGGATGCTCCCCGAGCAGGTCGAGCGTGTTCCAGCCCATGTGCGGGATCTTCAGATTTTCCTCGCGCGGCGAGATCTTTTCGACGTCACCCTCGATCCAGTTGAAGCCCTCGGTGACGACATGCTCCTTGCCGCGCGTCGCCATCAACTGCATGCCGACGCAGATGCCGAAGAACGGCCGCGCCTTGACGCGCACCGCTTCGGTCATCGCATCCAGCATGCCGTTCACGGCATCGAGGCCGCGGCGGCAATCGGCGAAGGCGCCGACGCCGGGCAGCACGATGCGGTCGGCGCGGTACACCGTCTCCGGATCGCGCGTCACCATGACCTTCTGCGGATCTTGCAGGCTGCGCGACGCACGCTCGAAAGCTTTCGCCGCCGAGTGAAGATTGCCCGAGCCGTAATCGACGATCGCAACAGTCATCGTGGTCCTCCCGGCTCCGGAAACAGGCCAATGATTCCGCCTTGCGGCAAGGGCGGCGGCGGTTTGGAGAATGACTGGCCCGGAATGTTCCGGGTCGGCGGCGGCGCGCCGCGCTCGACCGACCATTGGTCGTTGACCAGGCCGCGGTGCCCGCCGGTCCAGCGTTCAAAGAAACGGTGCTCGGCAGCTTCCTCGTCATCGGCCACCACGATGTCGAGCTGGCGCCACTTGCCCCGCGACAGCGTCCAGCGTCGCAGGCTGGCGGCTTCCAGTCCCATCAGGACGGCGATCAGAAGATCAACGGCGAAGATCGTGCTGCGGCTGGCGCCGATCGCGGCCATCCCGAAATGGATGGCCATCATCAGAACGATATAGCCGATCAGCACCAGCCACAGCCGATACCACAACAGCCAGATCACGCTCGCGACCGCGGCCCAGAAATGGAAGCCGTCACGAACAAAGACAAATTTATCGGTCGCCGAAAGACTGGCGCCGTTGGCTACGGGAGCATGCACTGTGTAGACCGGCATCGAACCTCTCCGCCGCGAACCAAAACCGCGAACAAGAAATCAGCCGCCGAGCTGACCCTTGGTGGAAGGCACCTCGCCCGCCGCGCGCGGATCGATCGCAACCGCGGCACGAAGCGCCCTCGCCAGACCCTTGAAGCAGGATTCGGCGATATGATGGCTGTTCTCGCCATATAGGGTCTCGACGTGCAAAGTCACGCCGGCGTTGATGGTGAAGGCGTTGAACCATTCGCGCACCAGCTCGGTGTCGAACTGCCCGACCTTGTCGCGCGGAAAATCGACCTTGAACACCAGCACCGGCCGGCCCGAAATGTCGATGACGACGCGCGACAGCGTCTCGTCCATCGGCATGTGGATCGAGGCATAGCGGGTGATGCCGGCCATGGTGCCGAGCGCCTGCTTCACGGCCTGGCCGAGCGCGATGCCGACGTCCTCGGTGGTGTGGTGATGGTCGACATGGAGGTCGCCATCCGCCTTGACCGTGATGTCGATGCGGGAATGCCGGGCCAAAAGATCGAGCATATGGTCGAAAAAGCCGATGCCGGTCGAAACCTTGGACACGCCGGTACCGTCGAGGTTTACCGCCACCTCGATGTCGGTTTCCTTGGTCTTGCGCTTGATGGACGCCGTGCGCATGAAAACTGCTTCCCTTGGGCCGCTCAGGGGCCGAAAACGCGGCCCTTTTAACAGGCCGATGTCACCTTCGCTACTGCGGGATGACGCCCGAAGGGCCGAAGTTCGGCCTATGGTGACCGGAATCCGGGGCGAGATGCCGCGATTGTAACCCTCCCCGCCAACCCCTAAATCTGACGGGAACGAGGACAATCCATGCAAGCATCTGAAAGCAACCTGCCGATCTGGCACGGCACCACGATTTTGACGGTCCGCAAGGGCGGCAAGGTGGTGATCGGCGGCGACGGCCAGGTCTCGATCGGCCAGACCGTCATCAAGGCCAACGCCAAAAAGGTCCGGAAAATCGGCAAGGGCGACGTGATCGGCGGCTTCGCCGGGGCTACCGCCGACGCCTTTACCCTGTTCGAGCGGCTGGAAAGCAAGCTGGAGCAGTATCCGGGGCAATTGACCCGCGCGGCCGTCGAACTCGCCAAGGACTGGCGCACCGACCGCTATCTGCGCCGCCTCGAGGCGATGATGATCGTGGCCGACAAGGACGTCTCGCTGGTCCTGACCGGCACCGGCGACGTGCTGGAGCCGGAAGCGGGCGTGATGGCGATCGGCTCCGGCGGCAATTACGCGCTGGCCGCCGCCCGCGCCCTGGTCGAGACCGACAAGGACGCCGAGACCATCGTGCGCCGCGCGCTGGATATTGCCGCCGATATCTGCGTCTACACCAACCGGAACGTCACGATCGAGACGCTGTAGGGAGAGCCGCCGGTGCCGACGCCGGATTATGTCTTCCGCCCGATGACGACAAGCGATCTACCGCTGGTTCGCCGCTGGCTGGCGGAGCCGCATGTCGTGCAATGGTGGGGGGATGCGGCCGAACAGTTTGATCTCGTCAGCGGCGACCTGAACGAGCCCGCGATGGACCAGTTCATCGTCGCGACCGGCGGCAGCGATTTCGCCTATCTGCAGTGCTATGCACTGACGGCGTGGAATACAGGGTTCGGCGAGCATCCGGACGGCACCCGCGGCATCGACCAGTTCATCGGCGAGCCCGGCATGATCGAACGTGGCCATGGCTCGGCGTTCATACGCGCCTTCGCCGACGAACGCCTGCGGAGCGGCGCGCCGCGCATCGTCACCGATCCCGACCCGGCCAACGCGCGGGCGGTGCGTGCCTATGAGAAAGCGGGCTTTGAAAAAGCCGGTATGGTCGATACACCTGACGGCACCGCCCTCTTGATGGTCCGCAACGCATGACCTCGACCAGCAGCATCGACAAGGCGCCGATCGCCCGCACGCTTTCAGGCTGGTCATGGCTTTTGATCGCCGTCGCTATCCTCATAGCCCAGGCCGCGATCCTGTACGGGATGGGCCGTCTGCCGATCTGCGCCTGTGGCTATGTCAAGCTGTGGCACGGCGTGGTGCAGAGTTCGGAGAACTCGCAGCACATCGCCGACTGGTACACGCTGTCGCACATCCTGCACGGCATCCTGTTCTATGGCGCGGCCATCCTTGCGTTCCCTCGGCTCGCCTGGCAGGGCCGCCTGATCCTCGCCATGCTGGTGGAGGGCGGCTGGGAACTGGTCGAAAATTCCGACTGGATCATCAACCGCTATCGTGCCGGCACAATCTCGCTGGATTATTTCGGCGACACCATCGTCAATTCGATTTCGGATTCGCTGGCGATGGTCGGCGGCTTCCTGCTGGCGAAAAAGCTGCCGGTGGCGATTACCGTCGCGCTCGCCGTGCTGTTCGAGATCGTGATGGCGCTCCACATTCGCGACAATCTGGCGCTTAACATCATCATGCTGATCCACCCCTTCGAGGCGATCAAGCTGTGGCAGGCGGGGCCGCCGATCATCTAGAGACGATCGCCTCGGCTGCTTGCGACAGCCCCGATCCGGCTTACTTAGTTTCAGAGGTCAAGTGTCGATGATGGCAAGCGAAATTCTGGCGAAAGGCGTCGAGCGCGGCATTATCACGGCCGAACAGGCCGAACGCCTGCGCGCGCTGGAAAATGCCGGAGAGCCGCCGGAATTGCCTGTCTCGCCCGACGACGAGCAACTTCGCTTCATCAGCGGTTTCAGCGATGTTTTCGTCACCATTGGCCTTGCCATGTTTTTGGGTGCAATCGGATTTTTCGCACTGCAGATCGCTGGCGAAATCGGTGCTAGCATCGTGATATCAGCCGCAGCGTGGTTGCTTGCTGAATTTTTCACCCGGCGCCGGCGCATGGCGTTGCCCAGCATCGTGCTTCTGATCGTATTTGCATGTGCGGTTTTTATCGGCGCCAGCTTTGCAAGCGACGCCAGTTACGCCGGCTATTCTCCGTATGCCCAGCGCAACTTATTCAATCTCTACACCGGTCAGCCAACCGTCGTGTCGGGGGCTGCGTTCGTTACGGTACCGCTGGTTGGGCTGCATTATTGGCGATTTCGGGTGCCGATCACCATTGCTGCTGGCTGCGCCGCGCTGACAGGTGCCGTATTCAGCTTGTTTTACGCACTGCTGCCGAACCTGCCGGCCGTTGCCTATAACGCTGTCGTCCTCGTCTGCGGGCTTGCCGTTTTCGCGTTCGCGATGCGATTCGACATGACCGACCTCGAGCGGCGCACAAGGCGAACCGACATCGCCTTCTGGCTGCACCTGCTCGCCGCTCCCCTGATCGTTCACTCAGTGACCAGGGGACTTCTGACGGATGCCTCAAAGCTCGACCCAGGCACGGCTGTTGCCATCATAGCTGTGTTTCTGGCACTCAGTTTCGTCGCCGTGATGATCGACCGTCGCGCGATGCTGGTGTCCGGTCTTTCCTACGCTGGCGTGGCTTTCTGGGCGTTGATCCGCCAGGCGGGCCTTTCCGATATGACAACCCCTCTCACATTATTGGCTCTCGGTGCATTCGTCCTGTTGCTGAGCGCCGGCTGGCGGCCACTGCGCGCCGGGATACTGAAATTGACGCCGCCGACGCTTACGCGCCGCCTCCCGCAACCGACCCTATCCGTATAAGATGGACGTATGACCAACTTCTCTCCCCGTGAAATCGTCTCCGAACTCGACCGCTTCATCGTCGGCCAGGCCGATGCCAAGCGCGCCGTATCGATCGCGCTGCGCAACCGCTGGCGGCGGCTGCAGCTCACCGGCAGCCTGCGCGAAGAGGTGCTGCCGAAGAACATCCTGATGATCGGGCCGACCGGCGTCGGCAAGACCGAGATCGCGCGGCGGCTGGCAAAGCTCGCCGGCGCGCCCTTCATCAAGGTCGAGGCGACGAAATTCACCGAGGTCGGCTATGTCGGCCGCGACGTCGAGCAGATCATCCGCGACCTCGTCGAGGTGGCGATCGTCCAGGTGCGCGAGCGCAAGCGCAAGGACGTGCAGGCCCGCGCGCAACTCGCCGCCGAGGAGCGCGTGCTGGATGCGCTGGTCGGCCCCGCCTCCAGCCCGGCGACCCGCGATTCCTTCCGCAAGAAGCTGCGCGCCGGCGAGCTCAACGACAAGGAAATCGAGATCGAGACGCAATCCTCCGGCGGCACGCCGATGTTCGAAATCCCGGGCATGCCGGGCGCGCAGATGGGCGCGATTTCGATCGGCGACATCTTCGGCAAGCTTGGCGGGCGGACCAAGACCCGCCGGCTGACGGTGGAAAGCTCGCACGAAATCCTCGTCAACGAGGAATCCGACAAGCTGCTCGACAGCGACCAGCTCGTGCTGGAAGCGATTGCCGCGGTCGAAAACAACGGCATCGTGTTCCTGGACGAGATCGACAAGATCTGCGTGCGCGAAAACCGCCTCGGCGGCGACGTCTCGCGCGAGGGCGTGCAGCGCGACCTGCTGCCGCTGATCGAAGGCACGACCGTCACGACCAAGCACGGCGCGGTCAAGACCGACCACATCCTGTTCATCGCCTCCGGCGCGTTCCACATCGCAAAACCCTCGGACCTGTTGCCGGAGCTGCAAGGCCGCCTGCCGATCCGCGTCGAGCTGGAAGCGCTGAGCCGCGACGACATGCGCCGCATCCTGACCGAGCCGGAGGCCTCGCTGATCAAGCAATATGTCGCGCTGCTGCAGACCGAAGGCGTGACGCTCGACATCACCGACAGCGCCATCGACGCGCTGGCGGATGTCGCCGTCGCGGTCAATTCGACGGTCGAGAACATCGGCGCGCGGCGGCTGCAGACGGTGATGGAGCGCGTGCTCGACGAGATTTCATTCGCCGCGCCGGACCGCCATGGCGAGACCTTCAGGGTCGACGCCGACTATGTGCAGAAGCACATCGGCGACCTCGCCAAGAACTCGGATCTGAGCCGGTTTATTCTGTAGGTCGAGGCACGATCACCGTCGTCCCGGCCTTGAGCCGGGACCCATAACCACAAAACTCCATTGTGCGCTTCGGCTGGGGCCGCTATCCCGTCTGCGATCAAGGCCGGTGGTGATGGGTCCCTGCTTTCGCAAGGACGACGGATGGTGACCAATGAATTTGCGGCTATGGGAAAACCCCTGGCGCTTGATGCTGGCCGTCAACGCCGCCGTGCTGGCCGGGGTCTTCCTGCACAAGATCGCGCTGCCGCCTTATGTCCCCTACATCCATCTGCTCGTCGATTATCATTTCGGCTTCACCAAGCGCGCGCTGATCGGCGCGGTCGTCTCGCTGTTCACGGCCAAGGTGCCGGTGTGGCTGGTGTTCGCGCTGGGCGGTGCGGCGTGGCTGGTCACGGCGGGGCTGTTCGTTCGATTATTCCGGCGCACCTTCGGCTTCGATGAGAAGCACCTGCCGCTGTTCGTGTTCATGGCGGGCTCGCCGTTCTTCCTGAAGAATTTCATGCACACGCTCGGGCATTTCGACATTTACGGCTGCCTGCTGGCAATCTGCCTCCTGCTGATTCCCGCACGCTCGGTGGCGTATGTGCTGCTGGCCGCGCTGTTCTCGGCCGTCCTCGTTCTGATCCACCACATTCATCTGCTGATGTATGTGCCGACCATTGCCGTCATCGTGGTGCTGCGTCATTACCTCGCTTCCGGCATGAACCGGCGGAACGTCGCCGTCGGCATGGCATCGCTGACCGGCCTTGGCGGGCTTTTCGTCGCCGCACAGTTCTTCGGCACCGTTCCGGTCCCGGAAGCGGAGTTCGTCGCCCACCTGGGCAGCCGGATGGCCGATCCTTCGCAGACCAATCTGCTCGGCTTCGGATACATCTGGTATCAGCCGCTCGCCAAGGAAATCTCGGATACCTGGCAGCGCCTGCCGCACAACCTGCTCGGTGTGCCGGTGTTTGCGCTGCTGATCTGGCTGCACGCACCGCTGTGGCGATATCTTCGCGATCTCATCGCCGCGCTTTCGGTTGACGCCCACCGCCATATCGTCGCGGCGGCGATCACCATCGTCAGTCTCGGCTACCTCGTGATGTTTGCGATCGTGTTCGATTATTCCCGGTGGGTTTCCAATTGGGCGGTATGCCTGATGCTGATCCTGCATGCGGTAAAGGCGCTGCCGTCGGCCAAGGACACGGCGCCGATAACGGCCGATGATCGCAAGACCCTTGCGTTCGGCTGGATCGTGACGCTGATCCCGCGCGTCGGCATCGTGCGGCCGTTCTAAAGCCGCGTGCGCCTGACGCGGACATAGAGCGCGCCCTCGCCGCCATGGCCGATATGGGCTTCCTCGAAGCCGACCACCAGCGCGCGGAATTCCGGCAGGCCGAGCCATTGCGGTACCTGACGCCGCAGCACGCCGCGTTCGGTCTCAGCGCCGATCTTGCCCTTGCCGGTGATGACGAGCACGAAGGTCAAACCGTCATGATGGGCGCGCTGCAGAAAACCGAACAGCGCGCGGTGCGCGCGCGTCTGCGTCATGCCGTGCAGATCGAGCCGCGCATCGATCTCCTTCCGGCCGCGCGACAGATGCGAACGCTCGCGGCGGCCGATCGGGGCCAGCGGCGGCGGCGCCGGTTTTGCGGGAACGACCGGCCGCGCCGGCGCGACGTGCTTCGGCGAGGCGGCTGGTTTCGGCGCGGCGTGACCGGCGGCTTCCGGCGCGGCCATCGACGGCTTGACGACGCGATGCCGCTTGCGGAGCGGCTTGACCTGCTTGGCGACGCTTTCCCACAGCGCGCGCTCTTCCTCGCTCAGGCCGCGCTTGCGCCGCGGCGGCTCCGGCAATTCGGGAATCGAGCTCGACGACCTTCGTTTCATCGACGATGGCGATACCGGCGCAGGTGACGTTGATGCGGCTTTACGGACACGGCCTCGACCTTCGGCCGCGGCTCGGGCAGCGGTACCGGCTTGGCTATAGCGGCCTGAATGGCCGGAGCTTGCGAAGGCGCCGATGCGGGTGGCGTTGCCGTTTGCGCCGCAGGCCTGCCGGTCGTCGCTGCGGTCACCTCCGGCGGCTTCACCGCGTTCTTCTGTTCGGCGGATGGCGCGGTTTGCGGAAACAGCTTTGCGATCTTCTCCGACGGCCGGTCGTCGGGCAGTGGCAGCTTGCGGCCATGCGCCACCGGATCGAGACTCTTCGGCACCAGGATCACGAAGCGGGCATTGTGGCGAAGCCGGCCGGAGACCTTGCCGGCGTCGCTGCCCGCGCCAAAGTAGAGATCGGCGCGTGCGGGTCCGACGATGGCGGAGCCGGTGTCCTGCGCGATCATCAGCCGGCGAAACGGCGTCTTCGATTGCTCCGATTCGATCGGCAGCTCGCCCTCGATGAAGAACGGCGTACCGTAGACATGCAGCGATTTGTCGACCGCGATCGAGCGGCCCGGCGTCAGCGGCACGCCCTGCGCGCCGACCGCTTCGTCCTTGTCGGAAAGCTGCACCTCGCGGAAGAAGATGTAGGACCGGTTCTGCCGCCGCAGCTCGTCGGCCTCATTCGGATTCTGCTCCATCCATTCCCGGATCTTTTGCATCGACATCTGATCCTTGGGGATGATGTTGCGTTCGATCAGGATGCGGCCGACCGGCGTGTAGGGAAAGCCGTTATGCGCATCGTAATTGATGCGCAGCGTCGTGCCATCGTCGAGGCTGACCCGCGCCGAGCCCTGGATCTGCGTGAACAGCAGGTCGGTCTGGTTCGTCAGGTAGCAGATTTCGAGGCCGCGGCCGGCGACGGCGCCGTCCTCGATCTCGGTGCGGTCGTAATACGGCACCAGCTTGCGACGGCCGATCTTGCGAAACACCTGGCCCTTGTTGGGCAATCCGGCTGACGCCTGTGTGGTGCCGCGAACGAACAGGTTCGACGGCCGGCGATAGACCGGCACCTTGTAGACCTCGTTCTCGGTCCGCGATCCCTCGACGATCGGCTCATAATAGCCGGTGACAAAACCCTCGCCTTCGCCGAGCTTTGAAATGCGCAGCGGCAGAAAGTGCTCCTCGAAGAAGGCCCTGGCTTTTGCCGCTTCGGACAGTTCGAGGCTTTTGGCGATAAGGCAGGGATCGCGCAGCGAGGTGCCGAGCGCCTTCGGATCGGCAGGCGGCCTCTGCTGCGCCGCTATCGGCCTGCAGCTGACGCGAAACGCCTTGTAGGCGGCCAGATGATCGTCATTGCTCCAGCCTGCGATCTCGGACCAGGCGACCGGCGCATACTGGCCGCCATTGATCTGAAACGGCAGTTCGAGCTCGGGATAGGGCAGATGGCGAGGGGGCGGCGGAGGCGGCTGCTTTTGCGACCGCGCGTGGCGCGCGGCAAGACCATCCACCGGCGCAAGCGACAGCGTCAAAGCGATCGCGCCGAACGCGAGCCTCAAAAGGTTCTGCGTCTCAGGCCGCGCTTCCAGTGCCAACCAACTTCCAGTTCGGATCGCGAGAGCTCGTGTCGCGGGCGAAGGTCCAGACATCGGTGATATCGGCGACCTTGTCGGGATTGCCGTCGACAATGGCGCCCGCCTTGTCGCGGGTCACCGAAATCATCTGCGACACGAAACGAACGGTGAGTTGAGCTGCACGGTCGCGGGCTTCCGCGCCCACCAGCTCGGCCTTGTCGATCGACACGAAACGCGTTTCGGTTTTCTGCTCGTGCTTCTCGCGATCCTTGATCACGGCTTCGAAGCTGTCATAGACCTCGGTCGACAGCAGGTCCTTCAGCGCGCGGCGGTCGCCATTGGCAAACGCCAGCACGATCATCTCGTAGGCGCTGCGGGCGCCGGAGAGAAAGTGCCTGGGATCGAACGAGTTGTCCTGGGCGGCAATGGCATCGAGACCTGCGGCGAGCGGCGTGCCCGCCTCGGCAACATCCTTCCAGCGGTCGGCCGGCGATATGTCGGCGTTCGGCGCCAGCGGCGACTGATCGATCACGGTGCCCGGCATCGGAACGACGTTGTTATTGTCCTGCGTCCGCTGCGCGACGGTGGGCGCCGCCCGGTCATAGGGCCGCTCACTCCCGGTGCGCTGTCCGAGGACGCTGCGCAGGCGCAGGAAGATAAAGACCGCCAGCGCCAGGAAGATGATGGTGTAGATATCCACGTCGTATTCGCTTTCTGGGTTCTAACGCCGGCAACGGGCCCGGCGGTCGAGCGTTCCCTTGGTGTGAAGCTCTCTGGCGAGTTTCCCCGAGAACGGCAGAGATTACATCATCGATTGAGACTGCAGCATGTAGGCATGAAACTACGCCCGGCCAATGGCGCGTTTTGGCGCGGGTGATTGTAGCGCGTTTTCGCTGCGAGGGGAAACCCGATCGTGGCCGGAAATCACGCACATTCAATCGTTTAGAGGACGAATTGGGGGCTCGGTCAGGCGGTATTAGGCATATCGGCCACAATTGACGGCCCCGCCGGACGCCCCGCCCGCCTGTCGTCCTTGTCGAATGAGCCGGGCCTATGATAGCCACTCGCCCGGAAAAGACATTTTCGCCATCAGCTAACTCAGACGAACACGGCCTGCGCTCGCGAGCGCTTCAGGAGAGTTTCATGACCAACGGCAACGGCGCGCCTGCCGAACAGGCCCCTCCCCAGCTCAACGTACTGGCCCAATACACCAAGGATTTGTCGTTCGAGAATCCGAACGCGCCCTCCTCCCTGGCGCCGCAACAGCAGCAGCCGGCGATCAACATCCAGATCAACGTTTCCGCGAACAACCTCTCGGAAAGCGAGTTCGAGGTGACGCTCTCGATCGAGGGCAAGGCTGAAGGCGCCGGCAAGGTGATGTTCAGCTTCGAGCTGGCCTATGCCGGCGTGTTCCGCATCGTCAACGTGCCGCAGGAAAACCTGCATCCGCTGGTCATGATCGAATGCCCGCGACTGCTGTTCCCGTTCGCGCGCGAAATCATCGCGACCGCGGTGCGCGACGGCGGCTTCCCGCCCCTGATGCTGGATCCGGTCGATTTCGTCGGCCTGTACCGCCAGAACATGGAGCGGCAGGCTGCGGCACAGGCCGCTTCCGGCGCCAAGCCGAGCTGACGCGGCCAAACGCCGCTAGGCTGCCGCTACAGGCAGAAAATCGTTCCAGATCGGCTTGTCGCCCAGAGTGGCGACAAAGGCGCGATGGGCCTCCCGGTCCGCGTCGGTGATTCGCGGCGCCAGCGGCACCTCGCGCTGCCGGCGCGGCGTGTCGCCGATACCGCTGGTAACCGTAATCCGGGTTTCCGACGCCAGAATCAGCTGCGACTGCCGGGCCCCGATCAGGTCGATATAGACCTCGGCCAGGAGCTCGGCGTCGAGCAGCGCGCCATGCTTGGTGCGGCGGGAGTTGTCGATCGCATAGCGCGAGCAGAGATCGTCCAGCCGGTTCGACACGCCGGGATGCTTGCGGCGCGCCAACAGCAGCGTGTCGACCAGCCGTTCACGCGAAATCGGCTGCCGCTTGATGCGGTCCAGTTCGGCGTTGATGAAGCTGATGTCGAACGACGCGTTGTGGATGACGAGCGGCGCGTCGCCGATGAATTCCAGGAACTCCTCGACCACCTCGGTAAACAGCGGCTTGGAGGCAAGGAACTCGGTGGACAGGCCGTGCACGTTGAATGCTTCCGCCGGCATGTCCCGCTCGGGATTGATGTAGCGGTGGAACGTCTGCCCCGTCGGCATGCGGTTGAAGATCTCGATGCAGCCGATCTCGACCAGGCGATCGCCGCGCAGCGGGTCGAGGCCGGTGGTTTCGGTATCGAGAACGATTTCGCGCATGGATTCCGCTTGAGGCTGAGGTCCGGCGAATCAGCTCCGCCGCTGCGGCATCTTAACGACCGCGGCCAGAATGTCCTTGATTTGCGCGCGCACGGGGTCGAGGCCATGCGAAGTATCCACGACGAAATCGGCACGCTGGCGCTTTTCCGCGTCGGGCACCTGCCGCGCAATGATGGAATCGAGTTTGGCGGCATCCATGGTGCCGCGCGCCAGCACCCGCTCGCGCTGCAGCTCCGGCGACGTCGTCACCACGACCACGGCATCGACGCGCTTCTCGCCGCCGGTCTCGTAGAGCAGCGGCACGTCGACGACGACAACGGGCGCCCCGGCGCGTTCGGCATCGGCGAAGAATTTCTGCCGCCCGGCGCCGAGCATGGGATGGACGATCTGCTCCAGCCGCTTCATCGCCGCGGGATCGTGCACCACAAGCTCGCTGAGCTTTTGCCGATCCACCTTGCCGTTCGACGTCGTACCGGGAAAGGCCGCCTCGATCGCCGGGACCGCTGCACCCTCGTAGAGCTTGTGGACTTCCGCATCGGCGTCATACAGGGGCACGCCCGCTTCCACGAACAGTTTTCCCGTCGTGGATTTGCCCATGCCGATCGAGCCGGTGAGACCGAGAACTAGCATTCTATCCGCCGCATCGTTTCAGACACCGAGTAGCCCCTGCCCCCGCAGGAATGCAAGCAGGGGCAACAGCGGCAGACCGAGAATTGTAAAATGGTCGCCCTCGATGCGCTCGAACAGATGCACGCCGAGCCCTTCCAGCTGATAGGCCCCGACGCTGGTGGTGACCGCGTCGCCGGCCGTATCCAGATAGACTCGTATCTCCTCGCCGCTCAATTGGCGCATGGTCATGCGGGCAATCGAAACCTCGGAAAAAAGCACCTTGCCGTCACGGGCCACTGCCACGGCCGAATGTAGCTCATGCGTCTGGCCGGCGAGCAGGCGCAATTGATCCACCGCTTGCGTACGGCCGGCGGGCTTGCTGAACAGCCGGCTTCCGAGCGCCAGCGTCTGGTCGGCGCCGATGACGTAACGGCCGGGATTGTTTGACGATACGAAGCACGCCTTCTCACCCGCCAACAGGCCTGCGATCTCGCCGGGCGCGGAAAGGCCGGAATTTTTCTGAACGGCGCGTTCGTCGATATCGGCAGGGACCGCATCGAAGGAAATGCCGGCATTGGCGAGCAGCATCTGCCGCGCGCGGCTCTGCGAGGCCAGTATCAGCGGATGTTGTCCACGCCAGATGGTCATCGTGTGAGCGTCACTCGGCAAGCCGCTGCCGCTGCCGATCGGTGAACAGCTTTAGCACGGCCGCGGCGGTTTCCTCGATCGAGCGGCGCGTCACGTCGAGCTGCGCCCAGCTGAACCTGGCGCTCAGCTTCCGTGCATAGGCGACTTCATCGGTCACCGCCTGACGATCGATGTATTCGTCATTGGGCGTATCGGCGCCCATGCTCAGCAGCCGGTTTTGCCGGACCTGGATCAGCCGCTCGGGCGTCGCGTGAAGGCTGACGACCAGCGGCTTCTTCAAGGTCTCCAACTGGTGCGGCAGCGGAATGCCCGGCACCAGCGGCACGTTCGCAGTACGAACGCCACGGTTGGCGAGATAGATCGAGGTCGGCGTCTTCGAGGTGCGGGACACGCCGACCAGAACGACGTCCGCCTCCTCGAGGCCTTCGACGTGCTGGCCGTCATCATGCATCATGGTGTAGTTGAGCGCGTCGATGCGCTTGAAATATTCGGCGTTGAGAACGTGCTGCGCGCCTACCCTGCCCGTCGTCGCCGCGCCGAGATACGCCTCGAACAATTGCATCACCGGTCCGATGATCGAGAGACTCGGAATATTGATGTCCCGGCACTTGGCCTCCAGCCGGCCAACCAGATCCTTCTCCAGAAGCGTGAAGAGCACGATGCCCGGCGCCTCCTCGATCTCGTCGAGCACGCGGTCGAGCTGCTTCTGGCTGCGCACCAGCGGATAGACATGTTCGACCGCGGTCACGTTAGCGTACTGCGCGGCCACCGCGCGCGCCACCGTGATCAGCGTCTCGCCGGTCGAATCCGAGACCAGATGAAGATGAAAATAGTTGCCGGTCGTGGGCACCCGAACCCCTGTGTAATCTTGTGAATCCTGTGGAGCATTGCCGTGTTATCAGGCCCCCTGCCCCGACCCCATGGATAACCCTCGGGTTTCTTCACAGGGCCCCTTGCGAGGACAAGTCCACGGTCTGGCGACAATGATAATGAGAAGATGTGGATTTGTCTCTTGATAAGCTGGCCACGGATCATCGCAAGCGATTGATGGACGTGGCGTTATCCCGACGATCCGAAGACCTATCAAAGTTAGCGAGGAATGTGGACAAGCCCTTCAAAGAGTCGGGACCGCATTGCATGAGTCCTAATCACCGTCACTAAGACTCAAACCCTAAGATTCTAAAATTATTAGTTTAGAGAAGCGGAGCTTTGCGGATATGTCTTGCGTCCCACGTTGACGGAGCTCTTTCGCAACGCTGAGGCATCGGGAACGTTCCGGGACGAGACGACTGCAATGTACGAGTGGATCAAAGCGCTGCACGTGATTGCCGTCATCTCATGGATGGCCGGCATGCTCTATCTGCCGCGGCTGTTCGTCTATCACTGCGAGGCCGAGATCGGATCGAAGCAGTCCGAGACTTTCAAGGTGATGGAATGGCGGCTTTTGAAGGTGATCATCAACCCGGCGATGATCGTCACCTGGCTGGCTGGGATCTATCTGGCCTGGAGCGCCCATTGGTACACGTCGCCCTGGTTTCACGCCAAACTGATGCTGGTGGTCATCCTGTCGGGCGTCCACGGCTTTTTTGTCCGCTGGGTCAAGGATTTCGCCGCGGACCGGAATACCCGGAGCCAGAAATTCTATCGTATTATCAATGAAATACCGACCGTCCTGATGATTTTTATCGTCATCCTGGTGATCGTGAAGCCGTTCTAGCCTCATTTTCGCGGGGCCGGCGGTTTCACATCGGCTTGCGAAGCAGCAAGCGATTTTCTATATTGTCTAAATCCCACCCTACGCAGGCGGATGTGGCTGCGTTCCGGTTCCTCATTGGACCGGCCGCCGCATCAGGTTTGATGCCTCACCGGCGCTTTCCTTGCTTAGATCTGCGGACCTTCCTTTTTCGTGGCCGCTTTTTCTTTAAGCCACCTCGCATCCCTCCAAAAGACACCCCACAGGACGACCCCCATGCGGGAAATGAAACTCCAAGACCTCAAATCGAAAACGCCGGCCGAGCTCGTCACGTTCGCGGAAGAGAGCGGGGTCGAAAATGCCAGCACCATGCGCAAGCAGGAGCTTATGTTCGCCATCCTCAAGCAACTCGCGATCCAGGAAATCGATATTATCGGTGAGGGCGTCGTCGAGGTTCTCTCCGACGGCTTCGGCTTCCTCCGCTCACCGGACGCCAACTACCTGCCCGGCCCCGACGACATCTACGTCTCGCCATCGCAGATCCGCCGCTTCGGCCTTCGCACCGGCGACACCATCGAAGGCCACATCCGCAGCCCGAAAGAAGGCGAACGTTATTTCGCGCTGCTCAAGGTCAACACCCTCAATTTCGAAGACCCGGAAAAGTCCAAGCACAAGGTCAATTTCGACAATCTGACGCCGCTGTTTCCGGACCAGCGCTTCCGCCTCGAGCTCGAAGACCCGACACGAAAAGATCTCTCCGCACGCGTGATCGACATCGTCGCGCCGATCGGCAAAGGCCAGCGCGCGTTGATCGTGGCGCCGCCGCGCACCGGCAAGACGGTGCTGATGCAGAACATCGCGCACTCCATCACCGCCAATCATCCCGAATGCTATCTGATCGTTCTGTTGATCGACGAGCGTCCGGAAGAAGTCACGGACATGCAGCGCTCGGTGAAGGGCGAGGTGGTGTCGTCCACCTTCGACGAACCCGCGGTGCGTCACGTCCAGGTCGCCGAGATGGTGATCGAGAAGGCCAAGCGCCTGGTCGAGCACGGCCGCGACGTCGTGATCCTGCTCGACTCGATCACGCGCCTTGGCCGCGCCTACAACACGGTGGTGCCGTCATCCGGCAAGGTGCTGACCGGCGGTGTCGACGCCAACGCGCTGCAGCGGCCGAAGCGATTCTTCGGTGCCGCGCGAAACATCGAGGAGGGCGGTTCGCTCACCATCATCGCGACCGCGCTGGTCGATACCGGCAGCCGCATGGACGAAGTCATCTTCGAAGAGTTCAAGGGCACCGGTAACTCCGAACTGATCCTCGACCGCAAGGTCTCGGACAAGCGGACCTTCCCGGCGATCGACATCTCGCGCTCCGGCACCCGCAAGGAAGAGCTGATCACCGATCCGCAGCTCTTGAAGAAGATGTATGTGCTGCGCCGGATCCTCAATCCGATGGGGACGATGGACGCGATCGACTTCCTGCTCGACAAGCTTCGCAATACCAAGAACAACTCGGAGTTCTTCGACTCCATGAATACCTGAGCCGCGAAATAACGGGCTTTGGGGGAGGGCGCCTCGCACCGCGGGGCGCCCTTTTTCATGCCGCGGTCAGAAGTCCGATGTTATCGATTGGTTAACCATATAAAGAATTGAATTTTATGAGGTTTGTTCGCTTGCGGTGGTGCCGGACACAAAATCGCGAAAACAACCCCATGCAAAGTAGAATATGAGCTCGTACCTGCTGCACTGACATTGCTTTGAGTCCGGCCCAGGAGATCGTCCGTCGCGAGCGCCCGGTCCGACCACTGCCTCGTCGCTCACCGCTGAATCGCGTTGCCTTTTCGGACCCTCCCGGACAAATAGGCCATGCATCCGCGGGACCAGACTATCTTCGCTTTATCCTCAGGCCAGCCGCCGAGCGCGATTGCCCTGGTGCGGGTCTCCGGCCCGCAGGCGGAAAAGATCGTCACAGCCCTGGCCGGCAAACTGCCGTCACCGCGAATGGCTACGCATATCCTGCTTCGCGATCTCAGCCAGCGGCCGATCGACGATGCCGTGGTGTTGTGGTTTCCGGGTCCGGCCAGTGCGACCGGAGAAGACATTGCTGAATTTCATGTCCATGGCGGACGTGCGGTGCTGGCGGTGTTGTTCGCGACACTGTCAGAATTCGAAGATGTTCGCCCGGCCGAGCCTGGTGAGTTTACCCGGCGGGCGTTCGAGAACGGCAAGCTCGATCTCACCGAGGCCGAAGGTCTCGACGATCTCATTCACGCCGACACCGACAGGCAGCGCCGCCAGGCGCTGCGCCAGTTGAAGGGACTGCTCGGCGACAAGGCGCGTGACTGGCGCGCGCGGATCATCGAGGCCTCGGCCTTGATCGAAGCCGGGATCGATTTCTCTGATGAGGGCGACGTGCCGGCCGAGTTGATCGCGCCGGCGCTGGCGAAGGTCAAAGCGCTGCTGACGGAGATCGAGGAAGCTTTGGCGGAGCAGGGGCGCAGCGAACGCCTTCGCGATGGCCTCGTCGTTGCGATCGCCGGACCGCCGAACGTCGGCAAGTCGACGCTGATGAATCAGCTGGCGCGCCGCGAGGTCGCGATCGTGTCGCCGCATGCCGGCACGACGCGCGACGTCATCGAGGTGCAGCTCGACCTCGACGGCTATCCGGCGACGGTGATCGACACCGCAGGCATTCGCGAGACCGACGATCCGGTGGAGCAGGAGGGTGTCCGCCGGGCCCGGGCCCGGGCCGCGGACGCGGACCTCGTGTTATGGCTGGCGGACTCATCGGGTACTGGACGGGAAGGGCAGGGCGAGACCACCGCGCCGGTCTGGCTGGTCCGCAACAAGATCGATCTCGATGGGGCGGATCGGCCAGTGGCCGAGTCGTCCGGTGGCCGGGTTTTCCAGATTTCGGCGAGCCGCGGTGACGGCCTGCCGGAGCTGATCGCGGCCATGGTGGGGTTCGCGCAGATCTATTTCGGGAGCAGCGAGGGCGGTCTGATAGGCCGGGCCCGGCAGCGAAAGCTGTTGCAGGAAACGGCGGAGTCGCTGCGTCGCTGCGTCGCCGTCATCGAACAGGGCGAAGAGCTGGCGGCGGAAGAGTTGCGCGCCGCCGCCTATTCCCTGGGACGGCTGCTCGGGCGGGTCGATGTCGAGGACATCCTCGACGTGATCTTCCGGGAGTTCTGTGTAGGTAAGTAACGGTTCCTTACCCATGTTTCACGTGAAACACGACGGCGTCGGAACCCGGCGTTTCACGTGAAACAAATGCTTAAGCAAACTTCTGCTTCCCGGTTTTCCAACTTGGGGATAGAACGCCGCCATGATTTCCCAGACAGACTCCTTCGACGTCATCGTCATCGGTGGCGGCCATGCCGGCTGTGAGGCCGCGAGCGCGGCCGCGCGGATGGGAGCGAGAACTGCGCTGGTGACCCACCGTTTTGCGACGGTCGGAGCGATGTCCTGCAATCCGGCCATTGGGGGTCTCGGCAAGGGTCATCTGGTCCGCGAAGTCGACGCGCTGGATGGCTTGATGGGCCGGGTGGCCGATGCCGGCGGCATCCAGTTTCGGATGCTCAACCGCCGCAAGGGTCCGGCCGTTCGCGGACCCCGCGCCCAGGCAGACCGAAAGCTTTATGCCGCTGCCATGCAGGCCGCGATCCAGGAGACCGCCAATCTCAGCGTGGTCGAAGGTGAGGCGGATGAACTAATCGTCTCGAGCGGGCGCGTCACCGGCATTCGCCTGGGCGACGGCCGGGAGCTGAGGGCCGGCGCGGTGGTGATCACCACCGGGACGTTTCTCCGGGGCCTGATCCATCTCGGCGAAAAGAACTGGCCGGCCGGGCGGGTCGGGGAGGCGCCGGCCATGGGGCTTTCGGCCTCGTTCGAGCGCGCCGGCTTTACCCTTGGACGATTGAAGACCGGTACGCCGCCTCGCCTCGACGGCACGACCATCGACTGGTCCGCGGTCGAAATGCAGCCCGGCGATGATCCGCCAGAACCCTTCTCGGTGATGACGGACCGGATCACGACGCCGCAAATCCAGTGCGGCATCACCCGGACGACGCCGGCGACCCACGACGTGATCCGCGCCAATGTTCATCGCTCGCCGATGTACTCCGGCCAGATCAAGAGCAGCGGCCCGCGCTACTGCCCGTCGATCGAGGACAAGATCGTCAAGTTCGGCGACCGCGATGGCCATCAGATCTTCCTGGAGCCGGAGGGGCTCGACGACTCCACAGTCTATCCCAACGGCATCTCGACCTCGCTGCCGGAGGAAGTTCAGCTCGCGATCCTCGCCAGCATCCCCGGCCTGGAGCGGGTCCGGATGGTCCGGCCGGGCTATGCCATCGAGTATGACCACGTCGATCCCCGCGAGCTTGATCCGACGCTGCAGACCAGGCGCGTGCCGGGTCTTTTCCTCGCCGGACAGATCAACGGCACGACGGGATATGAGGAAGCGGCGGCGCAAGGGATCGTGGCCGGCCTCAACGCGGCCTTGGCGGCAAGCGGCGCCGATCCGATCGTGTTCGATCGGGCCGATGGCTATCTCGGCGTGATGATCGACGACCTCGTGACCCGCGGCATATCGGAGCCGTACCGGATGTTCACCTCGCGGGCCGAGTACCGTCTAACCTTGCGGGCTGACAACGCGGATCAGCGCCTGACCGACAAGGGGATCTCCCTCGGCTGTGTCGGCGCGGCGCGTACGCAGCGGCATCGAGACAAGATGGCTGCACTGGCTGCCGCGAAGGCGCTGGCCAGGTCGCTGACGATGACGCCCAACGAAGCGGCCAAGCACGGCTTGGCGCTCAATCGGGATGGCCATCGCCGTTCGGCTTTTGAGTTGCTGGCCTATCCCGAAATCGAGTGGACGACGCTTCGCGGCATCTGGCCGGAGCTATCTGGTATCGATCCGTCCATCGCCGTCCACCTCGAGATCGACGCCAAGTACGATGTCTACCTCAAGCGACAGACCGCTGACGTCGACGCCTTCCGGCGGGACGAAGGCCTGGTCCTGACCGATATCGACTACGCCGATGTGCCGGGGCTTTCGAACGAGGCGCGTGCCAAGCTTGAAGCGGCGCGGCCTCGGACCGTCGGGCAGGCGGGCCGGCTCGACGGGTTGACGCCGGCGGCGCTGGGAATTCTGGCGGCCTATCTGCGCCGCGAGGCACGCCGGAAAACTTCGCGGGCGAGTGCGTAAAGAATCTGTTTCACGTGAAACGGGGCAGGGCGATTGTATCGTGATGGCCGGGCCCGGGCGACCCGCTCGTCCAATGGCCGACCCATCAGCGGGCAACCTTCAGGCATGAGCAAAATCCAACCGGCAGACCTCCCCTCCGCCAAGGACAAGGCGGAGGCCCTCGCATTAACGCCCATGCCACTCGAAACAGTGGAGCGCCTTGATCGCTACGTCGCTCTCCTTCTGGAGTGGCAGGCCAAGACGAATCTCGTCGCGCCCTCCACGCTTCCCAATCTCTGGACGCGCCACATCGCCGATTCGCTGCAGCTCCTCGACCTCGCGCCGTCGGCCAAGATCTGGCTCGATCTCGGCAGCGGCGGCGGCTTTCCGGGCGTGGTGCTGGCTTGTGCGCTGGCGCAGACGCCAGGCGCCAATGTCCATTTGGTCGAACGCAATGCCAAAAAAGCAGCGTTCCTGCGCGAGGCCGTGCGCATAACTTCAGCGCCTGCGACCGTGCATTTGGCGGGAATCGGGGATATTGTGGATAGAATTGGTAGCCGCGTCGATTGCGTCACTGCGCGGGCGCTGGCTCCATTACATCAGCTTGTCGGCTTCGCGGAGCCGTTCGTGAGCAACGGCGCTAAAGCGTTGTTTCTTAAGGGCCAAGATGTAGAGGCTGAATTGACTGAAGCCGCTATATATTGGAATATTAAACCGCGACTCCATTCCAGCCGCACGGGCGGGCACGGCTGGATCGTCGAACTCGATCGGATCGAGCGGCGCAACCCTTCCGCGATCACACATGGCGATCGGGCATGAGCGAATTAGACCAGTTATATCAAGAAGATAGGGACGAGACTCCACCGCCCCATCCACGCATCCTGTCGCTGGCCAACCAGAAGGGTGGCGTTGGCAAGACAACCACGGCGATCAATCTTGGCACCGCACTCGCTGCCATTGGCGAGCGCGTCCTGATCGTCGATCTCGATCCGCAGGGCAATGCGTCGACCGGGCTCGGCATCGATCGTCGCAATCGCAGCTGCTCCACCTATGACGTGCTGATCGGCGAAGCGCCGCTGCGCGACGCGGTGGTGGCTACCGCGGTGCCGCGGCTGCACATCGCCTCCTCCACCATGGACCTGTCGGGCCTCGAGCTTGAGCTCGGCACGACGCCCGGCCGTGCGTTCCGGCTGCGCGATGCGATCGCGGCGCTGAACAAGAACGCCGCGCCGGATACCGACTACACCTATGTCCTGATCGATTGCCCGCCCTCGCTCAACCTTCTCACGGTCAACGCCATGGCGGCGTCGGACGCGATCCTGGTGCCGCTGCAGTGCGAGTTCTTCGCGCTCGAAGGTCTGTCGCAGCTGCTCCAGACGGTCGAGCAGGTGCGCTCGACGCTCAATCCGAACCTGTCGATCCACGGCATCGTGCTGACCATGTTCGACTCGCGCAACAACCTGTCGAACCAGGTCGTCGCCGACGTCCGGCAGTTCATGGGCGGCAAGGTCTACGACACCATGATCCCGCGCAACGTGCGCATCTCCGAGGCGCCGTCCTACGGCAAGCCGGTGCTGGTCTATGACCTCAAATGTGTCGGCAGCGAAGCCTATCTGAAGCTCGCGACCGAAGTGATCCAGCGCGAGCGCGATCTGCGGACACATTGACGGATCGTAGGGTGGGCAAAGCGAAGCGTGCCCACCGATCTTCTTCGTGGCGGTCAATGGTGGGCACGGCGCAAGCGCGCCTTTGCCCACCCTACGGGCAACCTATCGAGCAACCGAATTTTGTTCCGGAGTAGTTGAGTGAATCCTAGGGAGTTGGCGGCGATGGCCGACGAAACGCGTTCGCGACTGGGTCGTGGTCTCGCAAGTCTGATCGGGGATGTCGGCGGCGAGGCCGCGCATGTCGAACGGCCGCGCAACCAGCGCAAGGTGCCGATCGAATTCCTGAAGCCGAACCCGCGCAACCCGCGCCGGACCTTTTCCGATACCGAACTCGGCGAGCTCGCCAACTCGGTCAGGCAGCATGGCGTGATCCAGCCGATCGTGGTCCGTCCGGTGAAGGGCGCCCAGGATCGCTTTGAGATCATCGCCGGCGAGCGCCGCTGGCGCGCCGCGCAGCTCGCCAGCCTGCACGAGGTGCCGATCGTCCCCATCGAGGTCAGCGACTCCGACGCCCTCGAGATCATGATCATCGAGAACGTCCAGCGCGAAGACCTCAATGCGATGGAGGAGGCGCAGGGCTATCACGCGCTGGCCGACGAATTCAAACGCAGCCAGGAAGAGATCGCCAAGGAAGTCGGCAAGAGCCGCAGCCATGTCGCCAACATGATGCGGCTGACGAAATTGCCGGCGGAAGTGCAGGGCCTGATCGCAAGCGGCGAATTGTCGGCGGGGCACGCCCGCGCCCTGATCGGCGTGCCCGATCCGCTGGCGGCGGCGAAGCGCATCGTCGCCGAAGGCCTCAACGTGCGCCAGACCGAGGCGCTCGCCCATGAAGAGGGCGTGCCGGAACGCAAGCCGCAGAAAGCGCGTAGCGGCGGCGGCAAGGCAAAAGATCCCGACACCATCGCGCTGGAGAAGCGCGTCAGCGACGCGCTCGGCCTGAACGTGACCGTCAACCACCGCGACCCCGGCGGCACCGTCCAGATCAGCTACCGCAACCTCGAGCAGCTCGACGAAGTGATGCGGCGGCTCGAGAAGGGGAAGTGAACGGGTACCTCCGCGTCATTGCGAGCGGAGCGAAGCAATCCATTTCACCGTTTGTGGGGACGTGGATTGCTTCGTCGCTGCGCTCCTCGCAATGACGGTGGAGAAAGCGGAGAGCTGATCTCAGCGAAACTCGGCGACGACCTCGATCTCGCCGACGATGGCTTTGTTGAAGGCCGTCATCTCCTCCGCGGGAATCCAGTACTCCAAGTGCGCGGCGCCACCGGCTTTCTGGACATCATATTTTGCCAGAAAGTCGCGCCTGACTTCGAAGCGGGTAACATAGCCGGAGCCGCTGGCCGGCACGTTCCAGTCGCGGGCAATCTTCACGGCGTATTCTTCCGACAGCACGGGATAGAAGATCGGCTGGTCCGGCAGCCGCGGCGGGAACGCGCGCATGCCGCTGCTCCGGATCAATTCCAGCTCGGCCGGTCCAACCGGACGCCAAAGGGTCACGACGTCTCCCGCCCCGGCCGACATCGCTACCCTCGCCGCCTCGCGCTCACGGCGATCGACAGCAACGTCCGCAGCCCGATCGCCGACGCCAGCGAGGCCTGCTTGCGCATGTCCAGCGCCGTTGTTCCGAGCTGCTCGATAATGGAGGCGAGCCGCGTTGGGCTGAAATTGCGCAGCGCGATTTCGACGGCGCCCTTGCGCGAGAAGTGCAGCCGCGGATAGCCGCTTTCGAGCAGGGTCGAAAGCGGCGTGCCTTCGGCGACCGCGAGCGCGGATTTGTGCAGCCACGCCGCCTGGCGCTGCGCGGCCGAAATGATCACGCCGGGATAGGTGCCGGCGACCATCGCCTTGGCGAACTCGCTTTCGACCAGCTCCGGCTTGCCGGCAAAGGCGCCGTCGACGATCGGGTCTAGCTTCAGCTCGGAGGCGTCGGACACGACGGTCATGACATCGTCGAGCGCGATCTCGCCTTTGCCGTGCGAATAGAGTGCGAGCTTGCGAAGCTCGTTGCGGGAAGCCTGGCGGTCGCCGCCGAGCAACGACATCAGCACCGCACGGGCGTCAGTGGCGATGCGCAGATTGGACGGCCGCAGTTCCTCGTCGATCAGCCGTGCCAGGTCGCGCTCGGTATCGGGATAGCAGGCGATGGCGACTGCGGTCTTGGCGCGCTCGCAGGCCTTGCGCAGCGGCGATTCCGGCCGCAGGTCGCCCGCCTCGATCACGATGCGGCAATCCTTCACCGCCGAGTCCGCCAGCGTATCGACGCCGCTGGCAAAACTGCGCGAGCCGGCGCGCACGCGAATGGCGCGGCGGCCGCCGAACATCGGGATCGTCATGGCCTCGTCGACCAGACGCGACGGCTCGGCCGCCAGCTCATCGCCTTCGAGGCGCACCAGGGAGAAGGGGTCGTTGGGGTCGTCGACCGCCGATGCGATCAACGCCTCGGCACGCTCGCGGACCAGGCCGGCATCGGGGCCGTAAAGCAGGATGATCGGACGGCCGGGGTCGGGCCGGGCGAGAAAAGCGTCGATGTCTTTTCCGCGAAGCGCGACCACGACGAACCTTTCCTGGCGTCATTCCCGGTCACGCGTCTTCGCGTGGACCCGGAATCTGGAGATTGTGGTGCGAGATTCCCCGATGTGCAATTGCACATCTGAGGTTCGTGCTTCGCACGCCCCGGAATGACGAAACGTCAGGTACCGGCGTAGAAGTAGGACGCCAACCGGGTCTGGATGTTTTCAGCGATCTCGTTGGCGGCGCGATCCTCGGCGTCGCGGAAGGCGCGGGCACGGGCGAAGCGCTGCAGCTGGCCCGGGATGTCATAGGACACGCGCGAGAAGGTCGTGCCCGTCATGACCGACTTGTTGGTGGCGAGGTCGATCAGATTGTACTGCGCGTCGATGCCGAAGTTTTCGCTGGAGGGCAGCGCGGTGGCGGGATCGAGCATCAGCGAGGAACGCGTGGTGGTAAAGCGCAGCACCAGGCGATGGGTCGGCGGCATGCCGGTGGCGTTGCCGTAGAGCTTGAACGCCAGCGCGTTGCGGATATCCACCTGGATGCGGGCCTCACGCGAGGCGTTCGGTTTGTCGACCGGTGGGATTTCCACGCCCATCAGCTTTTCGCGCAGGCCGGGCTTGCCGTCATTGCGTTCCGCATACATCGGCTGGAAACAGCCGGCCGTGAGCGCCGCCAGTGCGGCGACGGCGATCAGCCGGACGGCGATCCGGGTCCTAGCCAACGACATTCACGATCCTCATGGGAACAACGATTACCTTGCGGACGGCCTTGCCGCCGAGGGCGAGTTTTACCGCATCGAGCGCCAAAACGGCAGCCTCAATTTCCGGATTTTGGGCGACCCGTGGCACGGTAACATCACCCCGTTTCTTGCCATTGACCTGGACCACCAGCGTCACCGTGTCTTCAACCAGCAAATCGCGTTCGATTTGCGGCCAGCTGGCCTCCGAAATCAGCCCGGACCGGCCCAGCACCTGCCAGCACTCCTCGGCCAGATGCGGCATCATCGGCGAGATCAGCTGAACCAGGATGGTTGCGGCCTCGCGGACGGACCATGCCAGATCCGGCGCCGGCGTGCCCTCGCGCCCCAGCACCTCGGCCAGCGCATTGGCGAATTCCCGGATATGGGCCAGGCAGACGTTGAAATGCAGCCGCTCGATTCCGGACGACACCTTGTCGAGCGCGCCATGGGCCGCCTTGCGCAAGCCGAGCGCATCGGCGCCGAACGAGGCCGGACGGTCAGCCGGGGCGGCCTTGGCGATTTCGGCTGATTCATTGACCAGCCGCCACAGCCGCTGCACGAAGCGCGCCGCGCCCTGCACCCGCTCGTCGCTCCAGATCACGTCGCGATCGGGCGGGGAGTCCGACAGCATGAACCAGCGCGCGACGTCGGCGCCATAGGTCGCGATGATGTCGTCGGGGTCGACGGTGTTCTTCTTCGACTTCGACATCTTCTCGATCGGGCCGATCGCGACCTCCTCGTCGCCATAGATCGTGCTGGCGCGGCGCTCGCTGCCGACCATGTCGATCTTCACCTCGGCCGGCGTCACATAGGTGCCGTCGGCCTTCTGATAGGTCTCGTGCACCACCATGCCCTGGGTGAACATGCCGGCGAACGGCTCCTTCATGTCGACATGGCCGGTGGCCTTCATCGCCCGGGTGAAGAAGCGGCTGTAGAGCAGATGCAGGATCGCGTGCTCGACGCCGCCGATATACTGGTCGACCGGCAACATCCGATTGGCGACATCGGGTGTGGTCGGCGCCTTCTCGTTCCAGGGATCGGTAAAGCGCGCAAAATACCAGGACGAATCCACGAAGGTGTCCATGGTGTCGGTTTCGCGCTGGGCCTTGCCACCGCAATTGGGGCAGGTGACGTGCTTCCAGGTCGGGTGGTGGTCGAGCGCGTTGCCCGGCTTGTCGAAGGTGGCGTCGTCCGGCAGCGTCACCGGTAACTGGTCGTCCGGCACCGGCACCACATCGCATTTCGGGCAATGAATCACCGGGATCGGGCAGCCCCAATAGCGCTGGCGCGAAATGCCCCAGTCGCGCAGGCGGAAATTCACCTGCCGCTCGCCGACCGGCGCGTTGCCGCGCATCTCGCTTTCCAGCCGCTTCGCGACCTCTTCCTTGGCTGCGTCGATGGTCATGCCGTCGAGGAAGCGGGAATTGATCATGCGGCCGTCACCGTCATAGGCGGTGTCGGATATGACAAACGTCTTCGGGTCCTGGCCCTCGGGGCAGACCACCGGCGTCACGCCGAGGTTATATTTATTGACGAAGTCGAGGTCGCGCTGGTCGTGCCCCGGGCAGCCGAAGATGGCGCCGGTGCCGTACTCCATCAGCACGAAGTTCGCGACGTAAACCGGCAGCTTCCAGCTCGGATCGAACGGGTGCACGGCCTTGATGCCGGTGTCAAAGCCCTGCTTCTCGGCGGTGTCGATGATTTCCTGCGCGGTGCCGATCTTCTTGATGTCGGCGATGAACTCGGCGAGCTTTGGATTCTTCGCAGCCGCGGCTGTCGCCAGCGGATGATCCGCCGAGATCGCCATGAACTTCGCGCCGAACAGCGTGTCGGGCCGCGTGGTGAAAATCTTCAGTTCGGATTCGCCGGCCGGGGTCGTGGCGGTATCCAGCGCAAAGCGAATCAGCAGGCCTTCCGACCGGCCGATCCAGTTGCGCTGCATCAGACGCACCTTGTCGGGCCAGCGGTCCAGCCCGTCCAATGCGTCCAGCAGTTCCTGGGAGTACTTCGTGATCTTGAAGACCCACTGGCTCATCTCGCGCTGCTCGACGACAGCGCCCGAGCGCCAGCCGCGGCCGTCGATCACCTGCTCGTTGGCCAGCACGGTCATGTCGACCGGGTCCCAGTTGAGCTTGCGCTTCTCGCGTTCGGCGAGGCCGGCGCGCAGCATGTCCAAAAACATCTTCTGCTGATGCTTGTAGTAGCTGGGGTCGCAGGTCGCGAATTCGCGTGACCAGTCCAGCGACAGCCCGATCGACCGCAGCTGCTTCTTCATCGCCGCGATGTTGTCGTAGGTCCAGGCCTTTGGCGCGACCTTGCGCTCGATCGCGGCGTTCTCCGCCGGCAGGCCGAAGGCGTCCCAGCCCATCGGATGCAGCACGTTGAAACCCTTGGCGCGCATGAACCGCGCCAGCACGTCGCCGAGCGTATAGTTCCGGACATGCCCGATGTGGATGCGCCCGGACGGGTAGGGAAACATCTCGAGCACATAGTATTTCGGCCGCGGATCGTCGTTTTTGGAGGCGAAGATCGCCTTTTCGTCCCACTGGCGTTGCCAGCGCGGCTCGGAATCACGGGCGTTGTAGCGTTCGGCGGTCATGAAATCGCAGGGCTTTTTGTGGATTCGGGTCCCGTCCAGAGGACGGCGGACTAGGCCACAAAAGCGGCCGTGGGGTCAACGTGGCGGTTACGGCGAAACTCGGTCGGCGAGGTGGATCGGGATCAGCGAGTGTGACTCAAATAGCACAATCAAGAGTTTTGTTGTCGAGTCGCAGTTTTGTTGTTGACGAAATGCGGCGGAAAAATATGCTTCATAATGAGACAAAATAGCTGCCATTTCGGGACTAATTGTCTTTCGACAAAATGCCTCAGCGCCAGCGCTATTGCCACGGCAAAGCGTTCGCCCGGAGGCAAAGATGAGGAACAGAGACGGTCCCCGTAGAGAACGCCGCGCCAAGGGCGCCAAACCCGACTTCGTCTACTTGATGGGGCTCGGCATTTATGTTCTCGGCGCCGCATTCGGTTGTGCGATGGCCGCGCACACAGCGCTCGTCGCTTTCCAGTTCCAGCTTCGCCTGACCAACATCGCCATCGCCTACGGGGCGGCAGCTGCCGTCTTTTCGGTCGTCGTCTATGCGTTGCTCAAGACTCACGCTGGACACATTCATTCGGACATCGGCAAGCTTCAGGCCACGGTCCGCAGACATCTCGGAAGGAACAAGGGACCATATGGGTTCGGGCTGCTTCTTTTGCTCGCGGTAATGATCGCGCCGTCGTCGCTTCCCGAGCCTGTTGCGCCGCGGCCCAAAGCCGAGCCGCCATCGCCGGTTTCGTCCCCGGAGGCGGCCAGGTCTGCTTCGGACGTCTCGCGGCAATCGGAGATCATCGAGCCGCAATTTGAGGATCCCGCATCGCCTTCGACGCCGCTCGAAAACGATCGGCCGAAACTTGGTACCGTCGAAGAAACAATCGTCGGTTCGCGGAATCGCGACAAGGCTTCGAAGCCTGTCCAACCGGTCAAGAAGCGGACGGCCAATCATCGGCCTGCCGATATCTGTGCGCTCGATGAGCCGTTCACAGAACGAGACTTGCAGGCCTGCTTGCGTGATATTCAAAAACACCCCGGGCGGAAGGGGACCGGTGGCCCTGCCTATGGCATTGCGAAAGAGGATGGCCAATGGAAGCTGCGCGAGCATCAGCCATCGAAGCGACCGAAACCGGCCGCTGCGCCCTCGAAGCCGTCCGCCAAATGAGATCGGCCGGTGGCGATCGCGAATGCCCGGCTATCGGTGCGGTAAAGACGTCGCTCAATCCAGGAGCTTGGTCTCACCCAGCCGTGCTGGCTTTGAAGCGATAGCGCACCATCACTGGCGATCTGAGCGGTTCCCCTTCTCGTCCCAACGACCTGACTGTGAGAAATTCTCCAGGCTTCCGTGTATGAACGTACTGTTCAACGTAAAGTCGCTCGCCTAGAATTGCATTTATTGCGCGCGCCGACGATCCGCGGAGGCAGCTTTGTTTTTTCGGGTGCGGTCAAATATTATTCTTGTTCTTGTATTGTTCCTTTGGGGCTGCTTTCCGGCAGTGGCGAGGCCCTATCGCCCCCTTGTTTTCGTTCCAGGCATACTCGGCTCGATTCTTGAGCGCGACGGCAAGGTTCTATGGGGCGATCAGCGATCGCTATCCAACTTTCCCGAGTTGCTGATTCCGTTCGACCAAGAGGGAGGATCGATCAAGGCAACCGGCATCATCCGAAGCATCGCAATACTCGGCACGATCAAAATCCATCAATACGATTCTCTCTACGAGACGCTGAGGGAAATTGGCTACGTTGAAGGAGAAAACCTCTTCTCCTTCCCGTATGACTGGCGCAAAAGCAACTTCAGCAACGCCGACGAGCTGAACCGCTTCATCGAATCGAAGCCGGCTCTGCAGGGCGAATTCGATATTCTTGCGCACAGCATGGGTGGGCTCGTGACAAGGATATACATACAGAACGCCGGCGCTTCGACGCGTGTGCGTACGTTGCTGAACCTGGCAGTGCCCTTTCAAGGCTCGCTGAGTGTTCTTCAAACGCTGGAGCAAGGCTGGGGCAGTTTGGCGAACAGATTGGCCGGCGGGCTGCCAACGATCCGAGAGGTGCTGCTCTCATTTCCGTCCCTTTACGAACTGCTGCCGCGTTATCAAACATGCTGCATCTATGGCCGCCCGGGAGCGGGCCGGGAGTTCGATCCGCTTAAGGAAGAGTTCTGGCAAACCTACGACGTCTTGCCCGCAATGTATAAGCGCGAGAATGGACAGCGTTTTATTGCGGCACGATTGTCCAAAGTCCGCGATCTGGAGGAAATCGTCAGGAAACCGCTGCCCCCAAACGTGTCAGAGCGTTTGGTTGCGGGAGACCTCAAGGATACCGTATCGAGAGTATATCTCGACCCTGAAAGACGTGGCCCAAAGATCTGGCAGGAAGAAAGGGGCGACGGAACGGTCGTGCTGATGAGCGCTTCGAGCGGCGACGTCCGCCGAAGTGAACCATCATTCGCATCTCATCAGATCATCTTCAACGACGACTACGTGAAGATATTGGTGCAACGCTCATTTGATGCGTCAGCCGGTCGATTTCGCGACTATGCGGCTCCGATACCCGTTATCCGGCGCGAGGGGCGCCCGCCTCTGGAAGTCCAGGGACTGAACCTCGAAGTCCCGCCGGAAATCGAGATCGGCGATGACGGGCGCGTAACACTCACAGTGCGAACGCGGCAGCCGATCGTAAGGGGCGACATACGGGTGTCGCTGACGATAGGCGATGGCAAAGAGCCCGAAATCCCGTTGCAAGTAAATGAGACAACGACCGAGGATGCGCCGGTCCAAAGTGCAACGTTTCAAGCGACGTTCACTTCACCGGCCAAGCCCGGGCTGTACCAGATCCTCGCAAGAATTTCCGGGATCGGAACCTACGATGACTATGTCTTGGTGCTTCCCAAGTAGCCGTCTGCTGTTGATGTTGCTCGCAGCGAGCTGCACCCTGTTGGCCTGCAATGCCGGTGCGCAGGACTCCCCGAGCAAGATCATCGAGACCGACTACAGCCGGTCAATCGTAAGAATATTGACCAGTGGTCGTGACGCGCAGGGGCGCCAACGCGCCGAAATTGGAACGGGCGTGATCGTATCCGAAGGAACAATTCTTACTGCCCGACATGTCATAGGTCGGGACGATGAGTGGTACCAGAACGCAGGACGTCCGGATCGGCAGGTCGACGTCATGGTTGTCGACGAAGACAATTCTGCCCGAATGCTCGTCCAGGGCGCCGCGGTGCGCGTCGACTCGAACGTCGACGCAGCACTGGTTTTTTTCAATCCCGGGAAGCGAGTTCCGGCTGAGGTCAATTTCGCCGAACGGATCGATGGCGCCACCGCATATGCTTTTGTGTGGGACAAGGCTTCCTCGATACCCGAAGTGCGATCGGCCGAGATGACCCGCACCGATGTAAACGCCTCCGGTCCTGGTCTTCGTTTGCTGGGGCCATTTCGACAGGGCCACAGTGGCGCACCGGTATTTGACTCGCACGGGCGAGTGAGAGCGATAATCGTCAAGGGAGACGATACCAATCAGTATACGCTCGCCCTCCCGCTGGCGGCTTTCCGGACGCTGTTGTTGTCGGCGCCGAAATTTTCCGAGTTCAGACGCTTTCGGAGCCGTCAAAACGATCGCCTCCCGCGCACGCTCCGCAATGCTGACGCTGTCCGATTGGCCGCCCTCACTCAAGCGCGACGAGCCGTTCGGGACGAGGCGGCGGGCTTTGTCGAAGGTTATTTCTTCGAGCGTGGTTCGCGCATCGACCCGGAAAAGGCCATGGAGATCGCGGATGCGCTCATCGTGATCGAAAGCGAACAAAACGAAAGTCCTCGGGATGGATTTGTAGAACTAGCGACGCGCTCAAACGGTGTGTTGGAGGTCGCGTTGCTCGACGCGGCGGCAACCAAGCTAAAGGATTCGGTGCAGGCGGAAGAACTTCAGCGTGCGCGAGCGAGAGAAAAGGACCTTCTTCAAGAGATTGAGCGATTGAAATCTAAATTGGCGGGGGTGGAGAAAGCCGTAAGCGGCAATACCGTCCTTCAGAAGGAGATCGGTGACGCTCTGACCGGAAAGTCAGACGAGCTTCGGTCCAACGACCTGCTTCGCCATGCGCTGATCGCGGCGAGCCTGGGACGCGATCAGCAGGCAGAACAGCTGCTGGATAAATTGATCAGCGAATATCCCAAGCTCGAAAGCGCGCGGGTCCAGCGCGGGCGACCGGAAGACTTCGAGTATCTGGTAAATGCGCGAAGCACGGCATCGTCCCTGGCTTATCGAGAGCGCGCCGCATCCCAATTCGAGGACGGGGATTCGACGGCCGCTCGCGAGACTTTAAAGCTCATGCGAACGTTGTTTCCCAATGAGGGCGTCATCGATCTGTCACTGATCTCGCCATCCCAGCAAGATAACGGGGCGATCGTTTTGGACTATCTCACCTTGGAATTTCCGGGTGGCTATGTTCCTTCGTGGTCGCTCAGGCAACAGAGTCATGTTGTAGGAAACAGCAGCATCGTAGTGTTCACCCCGGCCTTGGACTTCGAGCAATGGGCCGAAATGAAGCTCAAGTTCGTGCGATACGGGTACAAGAGTTGCGAGATCCCGATCAGGAGGCGAGATCTGAAGGCGGGCGAGTTGCTTGAGATGTCTTGCAGGATCGAGCGCGATGCATCGCCTGGAGTCGGCGCAAACCGGATACAGGGCACCGTTCGTCTGGACGACAAGACCGTTCATGATGGGATCGACGTCGTGCTGACCAATCATGGAAATCTGGCAGGTTTCCATGTCACGACGCGGACGGACACAGATGGCCGTTTTGTGCTGGAGAATCTGCCGAATGGCGACCTTTTTCAGCTACGGCTTTCCAAGTCCGGTTATGTTAAGCACGACGTTGCATTCCATCTGCGCGACCAGGAATTGGTGTGCAGCACGGATCCGAAGACCGGCCAATTTATCGGCTACATAATTAGGTCTTGCGATCTTGCCGACTACAAGTTGCGCCTGTTTCCAGTCCGCCAAATCGCCATTGAGTGGCAGCTACAGGAAGTGCCCGGATTACCGAACTTTGGTGGAACTGTTTCCAGGGGAGGTGTCACGTTGCACACAGCCATGGGATATGATTGGAAACGAGGTGGCTGGAATTGCTGCGATACCTCTTACAAATTCGGGTCTCAGAAGGCCAATGTTCAGCAACCCGACGTGCTGGCGTTTAGAGATCTTGCCGGGCGCATATTTTTTGCTCAGCCGCGAAGCAAGTCGATTGCACGATCCTCGGTCAACTATGAAGATCTTATAGACTTGCCGTCCAATATCGACTTCTCCGAAGTTCAAGAAATCAGCCTGGGTGCAACCTATATTCTCAAGACCTCAGCGCTTCTCAAGAATCAGGACTTTCACTTCGTCAAGGTCCGAGTGCTTTCGATCAACTAACCATGAATTGCGGTCAGTCGATTGCAGCTCACCCCGCCATCGCCATCCCGGCTTCATCTACCGGCTTGGCAAAACCGTGCTCGACCACGGTGTTTCGTCCACGGTGCTTGGCGGCGTAGAGGGCGGCGTCGGCGGCTTCGATCAGGTCGCCGGGGGTCTGGGCGTCGCTCGGCAGCGTGGCGGCGACGCCGATGCTGACGGTGACGATCCCGTAGCTGGAGGTGATGTGCGGCAGGCCGAGGCCCTGAAGGGTGGCGCGCACGGTTTCGCCGATCTCGAGCGCCTTCTGCGCGCCGGTGTTCGGCAGCAGCAGGCAGAATTCCTCGCCGCCATAGCGGCCGGCAAAGCCCATCGTGTCGCCGGCGATGCCGGCCAGCGTCGCGCCGATGCGGGTGAGACAGGCGTCGCCCTCGGGATGGCCGTACGTGTCGTTGTAGAGCTTGAAGTGGTCGACATCGATCATCAGGAGCGACAGCTCGCAATTATACTGCTGCGCCTTCATCCACTCGAAATCGAGCCGGCTCTGGAAGCCGCGGCGATTGGCAAGGCCGGACAGCATGTCGATCGAGGCCATCACGGTCAGCCGGTCGTTGGTGGCGACGAGCTCGCGCTCGCGCTGGCTGAGCTGCGCGGCCATCGCGTTGAAGGCGCGCGCCAGCGGCATGAACTCCGAGGGCAGGCGGCCGCGCGCGACGCGGGCCGACCAGTCGCCTTCGCCGAACCGCCTGGCCATGCCGGTCATGACCTCGATCGGATTGATGATGAGCTTTTCGGCGCCGATCAGCGCGCCCAGCAGCACGAACAGGCAGACGAATCCGAGTTGCAGATAGGCCGTCCGGATGTCGCCGTTGATTGCCGCCGTCACCGTGTCTTCGTCGATGCTGACGATCAGGCGGGATTGCGTTCCGGGAATCCGGGCGAAGCTGATGGTGCGCCTGGAGCCGCCGGTGGCGGCAAAGGAGATCGAACCCGTATCGGAATTGGAGGCGAGGGCCTTGTAGGTGATGGCGGAGAGCAGCGGCACGTTGTCGAGCGGATGGCCGATCATGCCGGCCTGGTCCGGCGGCGCCGCCAGCACGACGCCGGTTGAGTCGATCAAGACAGATGAAATGCCCGGCCGTCCGCCGAGATTGGCCATGATCTTCGACAGCCAGTCGAGATTGATGCCGGCGACCGCAACCGAATCTTCTTCCGGATTGATCGCCGATACCGGATAGGCCGCCATCATGATCGGCCGATTGTTGGTCTTGCCGAACAGATAGTCGCTGAAAACGAAGTCGCGGGTTTCCTGCGCCTTCCTGAAATAGTCGCGATCGCCGATGTTCAGCCCGACCTGGATGTTCAGCGTCGAGCACTGCACCACGCCGTCCTTGCTCACGAGCATGATGCTGCGGATCCAGGGCAGGTTGGCGGGCAGGCTGGCGCGCAGGATCTCGCAGCTGCGCCCGATGCCGCTGGAGGCGCGGATGTAGGCGGCCGATTTCAGCATCGTTTCGACCGAGGAGATCACCTCGCGCTGGGTCTCGGCGCTGTGGTGGGCGATATTGGCGTATTCTTCCGACGCCATCGTGATCTGCTTGGTGCGCGCGTCTTCAAGCGAGCGGACCCGCTCCAGCATCAAGGGCGCCACCAGAAGCACGGCCAGCATCGCAAGCCGCGCACGGATGCCCAGAAGCTTCCTGAGCTTGAGTTTGACCCGATTGCGGCTGAAAGTAACGCTAGACATCCCTGCCCCCCACATCACAGGGTAGAGCGAAGGTTTCAAAAAGCCTTTCCCGAACTTGGTAAAATTCAAGGAAATGCCGTAAGAGTTTTGGCCGAGAACCCGCCCAGGAACAGGACAAGACGCGAAACAGATGGCGACGCCGCTAACCAAGTCTTTACCAACCGGCCTTGTTCAGGTGGAGCAGGAGATCGCGCGCGCCTGCAAGGAAGCGCGCCGCGAGCGCGCCTCGGTGACGCTGGTCGCGGTGTCGAAGACGTTCGAGGCAAGCGCGATTTCGCCTGTTATTGACGCCGGACAGCGCGTGTTCGGCGAGAATCGCGTGCAGGAAGCCAAGGCGAAATGGCCGGCGTTGATGGCGGCCCATCCCGGAATTGCGTTGCATTTGATCGGGCCGCTGCAGTCCAACAAGGCCAAGGACGCGGTGGCGCTGTTCGACGCCATCCATTCGGTCGACCGGCCGAGCCTGTGCGAAGCGCTGGCCAAGGAAATCAATGCGCAGAACAAACGGCCGGAATTGTTCGTCCAGCTGAACACCGGCGAGGAGCCGCAGAAGGCCGGCATCGCGCCCGGCGAGGCCGACGCCTTTATCGCAAGCTGCCGCGAGAAATATGGTCTCGTCATTTCCGGGTTGATGTGCATCCCGCCGGTCGATGAAGCGCCGGCGCCGCATTTCGCGTTGACGGCCAAGATCGCCGCGCGCAATGGCCTGAAGAATCTGTCGATGGGCATGAGCGCGGATTTTGCCATCGCGATCCAGATGGGCGCGACGCATGTGCGCGTCGGCTCGGCGATTTTTGGGGCGCGGTGAAGGTGCCGCAACCTCCGTCATTGCGAGCGCAGCGAAGCAATCCATAGCGGCGCTCGCGGAAGCGTGGATTGCTTCGTCGCTTTGCTCCTCGCAATGACGGCGAGAGAGCTTACTTAAATCCCACCGACACTTTTCCAAGCACCCCGAAATCGACAGCGCAAAAATCACCCGCCTGAATCGGCAGCGGCGAATGGCAGGTGCCCGTGGTCACGATGCGCCCCGCCTTCAGCGTCACGCCAAGCTGGCGCAGCTCGTTGGCAAGCCAGGTCAGCGCGATCCGGGGATCGCCCAGGACATTCCTGCCGTGACCGACATAGTGCTGGCCGCGCATCGTGGTGACCGGCCGCTCCTCGACGAGATCCATCGCGCGCCAGTCGGCGCCTGCCGCCGGCCCCAGCACGAACAGATGCGCACAGGCATTGTCGGCGATGAGCTGGGCCTCGCCGGCGCTGGCGAAATCGGAAAACCGCGAATCCGGAATCTCGATCGCCGGATGCAGCGTATCGACCGCATCGAGCACCTGCTGCACCGTATAGGGCGTCGCGCGCGCCGGCAGGTCGACGCGCATGCGAAAGGCGAATTCGGGCTCGGCGACCCGCATTTCGTTGCCGGCCATCGCGGCGGTGCCGCCATCCGGGATCACGGTTTCGGCGAGGATGCGCCCGGCCATCGGGCCCGCGACATTGATGTGCTTTTGTCCGGCCTCGCTGGTCGCTGCGATCTTCCAGCCGAACAGGCTTTGGGCCGAAAATTGTTCGATCGACGCCTGGATCGCGTAGGCCTCGATGCGGTCGCGCGGCCGCAGCGATGCGTCGAGGTCGGCAAGCTTGGTGCCGGCGCGCCAATGGTCGTGCAGCGTTTTCGAGGCAGCGGCTACGGCGTCCTTGTCGAGCATTGTTTTGATTTCCCGTCAGCCGATCAGGATTTTCGTCTGCGGACCCATCCGTCGTAACAGCCGCAGCATGGAAGATTTCGTCATCGACACGCATCCTGCCGTCGGCGAAAAATTCGGGCGGGCCAGATGCAAGAACACGGCGCTGCCGCGGCCGGCTATGCGCGGCGCGCTGTTGTGATCGATTTCGATGATGAAATCGTAGAGATGGTCCTCGCGCGTCAGCCGGTCGCCGGCCTGATCCTGGACCAGGCGAATCGGCTGATTGTAATGGCGATCGCGCGGGTCCTCGCACCAGGCGTCTTCGGGCCGGATCGGCCGGGCCGGCAGATAGGTCCGCGGCCGGGCATGACGGTCGGCGCGCCACCACAATCGCAGCGGGCGATAGACGCCCCGGGGGGTGCCGCCGTCGCCCTCCCGCTTGTTGGCAAGGATGCCGCCGCGACCAAGTGCCACCGGCACGGACCAGCCGTCCGCGGTTAACCATCCCCGACGGGCGTCGCCGGCAGCCCTTTGCACCCGAATGCCGGAAAGCGGCCGATCACGCGCGGATGTCTTATAAGTGATTGAAGTCGTATCGTTTTCCATGCCAATGCCCGAATTCGGGGATTGCCTGCCCCGGCCCACCATCGCCCCATTTGGGGCCATTACAGGACATTCATCGAAACCCGCCTCAAATTTGGGATAGACTGCGGTCCAGCTTGTGAAACTGTAACAATCTCTTACCTCAATGCGAATCAGTACCGACTTGGCTTGCCTGCGAAGTTTGCGCGCGAATCAGGTCGTCATCGACCAAGACCCGGCTCGAGACGCTCCCACTTGTGTCCGCCGCCTGCCTCAAGAGGATCGTATCCTATGCCCAATGCCCGCAAGATCCTGATCGTGGATGACGATACCGATCTGCGCGACACGCTGGTCGAGCAGCTATCGCTGCACGAAGAGTTCGAAGCTTCCGCCGTCGATACCGGCGCCAAGGGCGCCAGCGCCGCCAAAGCCAACTCCCCCGATCTGGTGCTGATGGATGTCGGCCTGCCCGATACCGACGGCAGGGAAGTCGTGCGCAGCCTGCGCAAGGGCGGCTTCAAGGCGCCGATCATCATGCTGACCGGCCACGACACCGATTCCGATACGATTCTGGGACTTGAATCGGGCGCCAACGACTACGTCGCCAAGCCGTTCCGGTTCGCCGTGCTGCTCGCGCGGATCAGGGCGCAGCTCCGTCAGCACGAGGCCAGCGAGGACGCGGTGTTCTCGGTCGGTCCCTACAGCTTCCGCCCCGGCTCCAAGATGCTGACCGCCGCCAACGCCAGGAAAGTGCGGCTGACCGAAAAGGAAACCGCGATCCTGCGCTTCCTGTACCGCGCCGGCCAGTTGCCGGTGTCGCGCGAGACGCTGCTGCAGGAAGTCTGGGGCTACAATTCGGGCGTCACGACGCACACGCTGGAAACCCACATCTACCGTCTCCGGCAGAAGATCGAGAAGGATGCGGCCAACCCGGAAATCCTGGTGACGGAAGCCGGCGGCTACAAGCTGGTGCCGTGATACGATTCGCATCCACTATTCGTAATCTTCGCGAATCCTGGTCACAGGTTCATGTCGATCGAAGATGATGTAGCCCTGCTCGAGCGGGTCCCGACATTGCGACTGTTGGGAACGGCGTCGCTGCGCATGCTGGCGATTGGCTCGGAGCAGCGGAATTTCTCGCCCGGCGACTATCTGTTCAATTCGGGCGACGAGGCGGATGCGGGTTATATCGTTCAGCGCGGTTCGTTCCGGGTCGAGGACAGCGGCGCCGAAGTCGTTGCCGGCCCGGGCTCGTTGATCGGCGAACTGGCGCTCATCGTCGCGATGAAGCGGCCGTCTAGCGCGGTCGCGCTCGATCACGCCTCGGTCATCCGCGTGGCGCGCAGCCTGTTTCAACGCGTGCTCGAAAGCGATCCCGCCGCGGCGCGCCGCCTGCGCGATGAACTCGCCGCCCGCACCAGCCAGCTCGCCAGCGATATCCTGATGGCGGGGGCGAAGCTGAGTATTTGAGACTGTCAGCATCTCGTCGTGAGGAGGCGCTTCAGCCTCTCAGGATGAGGATCGGCGGGCGTAACCCTAAACTTCCAGCGTCACCGTCACCGGGACGTGGTCTGACGGGCGCTCCCAGCCGCGCGCATCGCGGCTGATCTTGAAATCGGTGATGCCGTCCTTCAGCGCGCGCGAGACCCAGATATGGTCGAGCCGCCGGCCGCGGTCGCCCACGGTCCAGTCGGCGGCGCGGTAGCTCCACCACGTATAGACCTTTTCCGACAGCGGGATCCGCTCGCGCGCGACGTCGAACCATTCGCCATGGGCCTGCGCGGCCAGCAGCTTCTCGCATTCGATCGGCGTGTGCGAGACCACCTTCAATAGCTGCTTGTGCGACCACACGTCGTTTTCATGCGGCGCGACGTTGAGGTCGCCGACCAGGATATGCCGGTCCTCGCCGCGCGGATGCAGCGGCTCGCATGCTTTCATCTCGTCGAGAAATTTCAGCTTGTGGTCGAACTTCGGATTGAGCGCGGGATCGGGAATGTCGCCGCCGGCCGGGACATAGAAATTGTGCAGCACCAGCGGCTTTGCCAGCTGCGCCTTCTCGCCGAACGCCACCGAGATGTGGCGTGAATCGATCTTGTCGCAGAAGGTCCTGATGTCGGTGGTGTCGAACGGCAGCTTCGAGACGATGGCAACGCCGTGATAGCCCTTCTGTCCGTTCAGCGCGACATGCTCATAGCCCAGACGCCTGAATCGCTTCAGCGGAAAGGCGTCGTCGATGCATTTTGTCTCTTGCAGGCACAGCACGTCCGGCCGCGCCGATTTGAGGAATTTGGCGACGATGTCGATGCGCAGGCGCACCGAATTGATGTTCCAGGTTGTCAGGGAAAAACGCATGGGAACCGTCTCTTACCACGGTTCGCATTGACTTCGCGTAGATTGTCCACAGGCAGGATTTGGTAGGGTGGGCAAAGCGAAGCGTGCCCACCATGAGTATGCCCTGGGAAAGATGGTGGGCACGCTGCGCTTTGCCCACCCTACGGCACCGGGGAAAGGAGAGCCGTCAGTTAGCCGGCGTGAAGTAGTTGGTGAAGTCGATCTTGAACAGGCCGGGGTCGACCTTCTTGGACGAGTCCAGATTATAGACCGCGATCGTGGTGTCGTAGCCCTGCGGGTCCGTCACCGTCCATTGCTTGAGCTGGCCGTCCTTGACGCCGACCATCAGCATCAGCCGGCTGGTGCCGATCAGGGCCTGCTTTTCCTCGATCGTGACGCTGATATAGATGTCATCGGCGGTGACGCTGACGACATTGGTGTCCTTGAGCAGGTCGATGCGGTCCGACAGCAGGAAACGCAGCGGCGTCTGCGACAGGGGATAGATGTCCTGGGTGGCAAGCTTGGTGTCACGCACCGCCAGCGACGATCCGTCGGCGATGATCGCGATCGGAGACGGCGCGTCGTATTCGAAACGCACCTTGCCCGGCTTCTGAATATAAAAGTCGCCCTTGGTCTTGCTGCCGTCAGGCCCGACCTGGACGAAATTTCCGACCAGCGTCTGCAGCGAGGACAGATAGGAGCTCACCCGGGCCGCCTGCGCCTTCTGATTGGCGTCGAAGGTGGCAAAAATATTGGCCGGGACGTTGCGGTTAGGGTTGGGAATCACCGGGTTCGGCGGCGTCTGCGTTGCGCCGGTGGTCATCGGGACCTTGTCCTGCGCGCTCATCTGGGCGCCGCCTTCGCGCACCTTGGGTGCGGGCTTCGGAACCGGAACGTTCTGCGACAGGGCCGGTGTCGCGAAGCCAGCGATGGAGGTGGCAAGCAAGAGGGCCAGTCCGGAGCGCAGCCCGCGATGGGTGGGTTGTTGTGTCATCAGATATTTCGGATCTCTACTCGATGAGGCATCCCGCTGCCGGCCAGTTTATCGTGCTTTCGCGCCAAGGAGGTATCGTTTTTCCGTGAAAATTGTTGCGCCGAATCCACGTTCGGCGCCGGAATCTAGAAGCCGCCCTCCTCTTCCGGGACCAGAATTTCGCGTTTGCCGGCGTGATTCGCCTGGCCAACGATGCCTTCGAGTTCCATCCGCTCCATCAGGGATGCGGCGCGATTGTAGCCGATCTGCAGGCGGCGCTGAATGTAGGAGGTCGAGGCCTTGCGGTCGCGCTTGACGATCGCCACCGCCTGCGCGAACAGGTCGCCGCCGCCATCGCCGCCCATGCCGGTGGAATCGAACACCGCGCCGTCTTCCTCGCTCGGTTCTTCGGCGGTGACCGCTTCCAGATATTCCGGCGCGCCCTGCGTCTTGAGATGGCGCACGACCTTCTCGACTTCCTCGTCGGAGGCAAACGGGCCGTGGACGCGGCTGATGCGGCCGCCGCCAGCCATATAGAGCATGTCGCCCTGGCCGAGCAGCTGCTCGGCGCCCATTTCACCAAGGATGGTGCGGCTGTCGATTTTCGACGTGACCTGGAAGGCGATGCGGGTCGGGAAGTTGGCCTTGATGGTGCCGGTGATGACGTCGACCGAGGGACGCTGCGTGGCGAGGATCACGTGCAGACCGGCGGCGCGCGCCATCTGCGCCAGGCGCTGCACCGCGCCTTCGATGTCCTTGCCGGCCACCATCATCAGGTCGGCCATTTCGTCGACGATGATGACGATGTAGGGCAGCGGCTCGAGGTCGAGCTTTTCTTCCTCGTAGATCGCCTTGCCGGATTCCTTGTCGAAGCCGGTATGCACCGTGCGCGTCAGCTCCTCGCCCTTGCCCTTGGCTTCGACGAGGCGCTGGTTATAGCCGTCGATGTTGCGGACACCGAGCTTGGCCATCTTCTTGTAGCGCTCTTCCATCTCCCGCACGGCCCATTTCAGCGCGACCACCGCCTTCTTCGGATCGGTCACGACGGGCGTCAGGAGGTGCGGAATGCCGTCATAGACGGAGAGTTCGAGCATCTTGGGATCGACCATGATCAGGCGGCACTGATCCGGCCGCAGCCGGTAGACCAGGCTGAGGATCATGGTGTTGATCGCGACCGATTTGCCGGAGCCGGTGGTGCCGGCGATCAGCATGTGCGGGGTGCGCGCCAGATCGATGATGATGGATTCGCCGCCGATGTTCTTGCCGAGGCAGAGCGGAAGTTTCGCGTGCGAATCGTCCTTCACCGAAAGCAATTCGCGCAAGTAGACCTTCTCGCGATGCGCGTTCGGCAGCTCGATGCCGATGGCGTTGCGGCCGGCGACCACGGCAACGCGCGCCGACAGCGCGCTCATCGAGCGGGCGATATCGTCGGAAAGGCCGATGACGCGCGAGGATTTGATGCCGGGCGCCGGCTCGAGTTCGTAGAGCGTCACGACGGGTCCGGGATTGGCCTTGACGATCTCGCCGCGGACGCCGAAATCGCCGAGCACGCCTTCCAGCGCGCGCGAATTGGCCTCCAGTTCGGCCTTGCTGAGCGGCTGGCGGTCGGATGCCTTGGGCGCCGTGAGCATGGAAACCGAGGGCAGTTCGAACTTGTCGGACTTGCGGGAGGTGGGACGCGGCGCGGGCTTCTTGCGCGCGCGGGGGGCTTCCTCTTCCTCCTCCTCGTCCTCCTCTTCTTCCTCGTCCTCTGCTTCCTCTTCCTGCGGCGCCAGCTTTGGCGCGGCACGGCCGCGGAGGCTCGGCTCCTGCCGTTCGAACGAGGCGGTACGAGCGGGCGTCGAACTCGACACCAGCGACCGGTAGGCCGCACTCATCAGCCATCCGATCCGCGCCTTCGCGCTCATCAGCGCGTGATACACCCAGCCGAGCTTTACCGAGCTGCGATCTTCTTCCTCAACGAACGGCGCGTCATCGTCCTCGATCGGGGTCAGTTCCTCTTCTTTCGGACGCGAGCCCCAGCCGCAGGCAAACAGGAAGGCGGCGGACATCGCGACGAACAGGATGATGCCGAGCACCAGACGGTAGGTGAATTCGGCCGGACCGAACACCACGGCGGGCGCGCGCACCAGCGCATCGCCGACGACGCCGCCAAGGCCGGTCGGCAGTGCCCATGCGCCGCCATGCGGCCAGCAGCTTGCAAAACCCGCCGCGATCACCGTGCACAAAATCCAGCAGCCAAGGCGCAGCGCCTCGCGGTCGAAATTGCGATGGGTCAGCATGCGCCAGCCCCACACCGCGATGGGCAGGATCAGCATGATCGCGCCGAGGCCGAGGATCTGCATCAGCAGATCGGCGCCGATCGCGCCGGGATAGCCGAGCACGTTGCGAATGGGACGCGAGGTCGCGTGGCTGAGACTCGGGTCCTGCACGGACCACGTCATCAGCGCCGCGGCCGCAACGCCGGACAGCGCGATCAGGCCGAGGCCCATGAGTTCGCGCAGGCGCCGTGCCAAGGCCTCGCGGATCGAGACCGGCAGGTGGCCGACCAGGGGAATGACACGTTCGATCGCTGGCATGCTCATCGGGCCCTGCGATTAATCCAGAATTTCGACCAGCCGGTGCAACGCCTCGGCTGTTGATTCGCTGTCGGAAACCAGCGCGAGGCGGATATAGCCTGCACCGGGATTGAAGCCGTCGGGCTGCGGCCGCGACAGGTAGCTGCCCGGAATCACGCGGACGCCCGCGTCGCGATAAAGCCTCACCGCCGCGGCCTCGTCGCCGCCGCGCCGGGATACGTCGAGCCAGACGCAGAAGCCGCCGGCGGGCCGCGCATAGCCGTAGCGGCTGCCGAGAATCTGGTCGGCGAGATCGAACTTGATGCGGTAAAGCCTGCGGTTTTCTTCGACATGAGCCTCGTCGCTATAGGCGGCGACCGCGACATGCTGCAGCGGCACCGGCACCTGAGGGGCCGCGACATTGCGCAATTCGTGAAAGGCGGCAAGAAATTTCTTGTCGCCGGCGGCAAAGCCGACGCGCATGCCCGGCAGGTTCGAGCGCTTCGACAGCGACTGGAACGCGACGACATTGGTGAAGTCGGGCCCGGCACATTCCAGCGCGCTGCCCGGCGCTTCCCGGGTGTAGATTTCCGAATAGCACTCGTCGCTCAGGATCATGAAGCCATAGGCATCGGCGAGTTTCTTCAGCCGCGCGAAGTAGGCGCGCGAGGCGACGGAACCTTGCGGATTGGCGGGCGAGGCGATGAAGATCGCAACGGTCCGGGCCAGCGTTGCCTCGTCGAGCTGATCGAGGTCCGGCAAAAATCCGTTGGCGAGCGTGGTCGGCAGATAGACCAGTTCGCAGCCGGCCGCGCGGGCGCCCGCGCCATAGGCCGGGTAGAACGGGTTGGGCATCAGGATCGCGGGCCTGCCCTTGCGCGGGCCGACATAGCGGGCGGCGGTGATCGCGGCGAAGAACAGCCCTTCGCGGCTGCCGCTCAGCACCAGGATTTCGCTCTCGGGATCGACGGGCCGGGGCAGGTCGAATCGGCTCGACAGCCAGTTGGCGGCAGCGTGCCGGAACGGCTCGATCCCCTTGGCGATCGGATAGCGGCCGAAGTCCGCGATGTGTTTGGCGAGAACCGGCCCGACGAAGTCGGGAACCGGGTGCTGCGGCTCGCCTAATGATAATGTAATCAACGGCTTGGCCGGCTGATACGGCGCCAACAGCTCGGTCGTCCGGAGAAAGGGAGAGCGCTCGGCCTGACCGGCAGGTACGCTGCCGGCGCCTTGCGCCACGCCGGAAGAGGCAGTCATGACCATGTCTGAAGCGCCGCACTTTCAAAAGCGGTCGAGGGACGCTCCCCAGGACCGCGGACCCATCAAATCACCATAGATACGGCGAGGTTAAGACGCGATTAACCATCGGTCCTGACGGCGATTTTACGGCCTTTCGACCCGCAGGAACGAGATTCGGGGAAAAACGGCGCAAACAGCCCGTGAGTGATGTTTCTCAAACACACCCGCCGCACGGGTTAGAACGAGATCCGCGTACGGCGCGAGGCATCGCCGCGCCGACGATGCGGGTTCCCGATGCTACCGTCCCGGCAGCCGCTCGAACGCCGGCATGCCCTCCGGCACGTGATGGAACGCCTGCCTGTCGATGGTGTAGATCGCCATCTGCGGGTTGAAGAGGGCAGGGTCGTCGAACGTTCCGACCTTCAGCACCACCGCGGGCAATCCCGGAACCTTGGTCACCAGGTGGGTTCCGCATTCCGGGCAGAACTCGCGCGTCACCGCACGCTCGAGGTCGCTGCGGGTGAACTGCTTGGGCTGGCTTGCGGTGTATTTGAAGCCGTCGACCGGCATCGCCACGAACATGTTCGGCGCGCCGCCGGAGATGTACTGGCATTCCCGGCAGTGGCACTGCGCGGCCATCATAGGGTCGCCTTCGGCCACATAGCGCACCTTGCCGCAATAGCATCCGCCCTCGACTTTCATGACGTCCTCCCGGTTTTTGTTGCCGTCATTTCGACGGCTCTCGCGCGCTTTGGCAAATGCAATTTCGGCAGGTGAGGCAGAAAAAGAAGGTGAGGCAGAAAAAGAAAGGGGCTCCAACTTGCGCTGGAGCCCCTCAACGGTCAGGGCATTGCCGGGTATGTGCCCGAACCGGAGTTGTGGATGCGGCCCCGAAGGTCCGCATCCCGGGAGAACTACATGTTGTAGGCGCGTTCGGTGTGCTCGGTGACGTCGAGGCCTTCACGCTCGGTCTCGACGTTGACGCGCAGACCGACGATCACGTCGACCACCTTGAAGATGATCGCCGAACCGACGCCCGACCACACCAGCGTGGTGCAGACGCCCCACAGCTGCGAGACCATCTGCGCCGCGAAGTCGTAATCGGCGACCTTCGGCGGAATCGCGGTGTAGTCGATGACGCCGGCGCCGCCGAGGGCCGGATTGACCAGGATGCCGGTGCCGATCGCGCCGATGATGCCGCCGACGCAGTGCACGCCGAACACGTCCAGCGAGTCGTCATAGCCGAGCGAGTTCTTCACCACGGTACAGAAGAACAGGCAGACGATGCCGACCACGAGACCGAGCACGATCGCACCCATCGGACCGGAATAGCCGGCCGCGGGGGTTACCGCGACGAGGCCCGCCACCGCGCCGGACAATGCGCCGAGCACGGAAGGATGTCCCTTGACGATCCACTCCGCGAACATCCAGGCCAGCGCCGCCGCTGCGGTTGCAACGAAGGAGTTGGTCATGGCGAGCGCGGCGCCACCGGAAGCCTCGAGGTTCGAACCGGCGTTGAAGCCGAACCAGCCGACCCAGAGCAGCGAAGCGCCGATCATGGTCATGGTCAGCGAGTGGGGGGCCATCAGCTCCTTGCCGTAGCCGACCCGCTTGCCGATCAGCAGCGCACCGACGAGACCGGCGATACCGGCGTTGATGTGCACCACGGTGCCGCCGGCGAAGTCGATCGCACCCTTCTTGAAGATCCAGCCGGCGTCGGCGTTGAGCTCGTCGAGCTTGGCCTGCGCCGCGGTCTTGGCGGCGCCGTCAGCGGCCGCAGCGAGTGCCTTGGCGGCATCCTGGATCAAGTCCGGACCCTGCCAGTACCAGACCATATGCGCGATCGGGAAGTAGATCAGCGTCACCCAGAGCGGGATGAACAGGGCGATCGCCGCGAACTTCATGCGCTCGGCGAAGGCGCCGACGATGAGGGCGGGGGTGATCGCCGCGAAGGTCATCTGGAAGCAGATATAGATCAGTTCCGAGATGTTGGCGTCGACGCTGAAGGTCGCCGCCTTCGTATCCGGCGTCACGCCCATCAGGAAGGCCTTCGAGAAGCCGCCGATGAAGTCGGAACCGCCGGTGAAGGCAAGGCTGTAGCCGTAGAGCGCCCAGAGCACCACGACGATGCAGACCGTGTAGAAAACCTGCATCAAGACCGAGAGCATGTTCTTGGAACGAACGAGGCCACCGTAGAACAGCGCCAGGCCCGGGATGGTCATCAACAGCACCAGCACTGTCGACGTCAGCATCCAGGCGTTGTCGCCCTTATTGACGGTCGGCTCGGCATAGGCGGCGGTCGCGGCAAACATGCCGACGGCGAGCGCTGCCAATCCCGCGCTATAGGGACGTTTAAACGTCATTGATTTTACTCCTGAGTGTAAGGTTTGTGCGCGAAATCAGAGGGCCGCGGCATCCGCCTCGCCGGTGCGGATGCGAACCGCATGGTCGAGGTTGATGACGAAGATCTTGCCGTCGCCGATCTGTCCGGTCTTGGCGGCTGAGGTGATGGCATCGATGGTCTTGTCGACCTGATCGGAGGCAACAGCGACCTCGATCTTGATCTTGGGCAGGAAGCTCACGGCGTATTCGGCGCCGCGATAGATTTCGGTGTGGCCCTTCTGCCGGCCGTAGCCCTTGACTTCCGTCACCGTGAGGCCGTGAACGCCAATGGCAGTCAGGGCATCGCGGACTTCTTCCAGTTTGAATGGCTTGATGATCGCCATAACAATTTTCATGGGTCTTGGTCCCCGCTTGGGCCCGGCTTGGAGGGACCGGGCGTTCTCGACTGAGATCACCACGCGGAGATGTTCACTACGCGGGCACAGCCAGGACCCTTAGAATCAAATGCCGTGCCAGATCGGGACCGATCACTAACAGACTATGAATTCGACCCTTTTCGCCCTCTGCGGGAATTGCATCATCCTGCGCCATTCGGTCGCGCCCAAAGTGTAGTCAGATCTGCTCAAATCGTGAGCAGGTCTGACCGGGGACACAATCCTGCTCAGCGGCAAGGCAAGAAAATGGTAACGGGGTGGGCGGTCTAGTGCAGCGCCTCGCCGTGCTGGGGGAGGTCGAGCCCTTCCAGCTCCTGCTGCGGCGAGACGCACGTGGGCGCAAAGGCGCTGAGCCGGGTGCACGAAAGTAACGTCGCCGCACCAGCCGCATGGCGGCGACATTGGCTCAGCACCTGCTTCGGATTGCCCTCGCGCCGGCTGGCGGCGCCGCCGGCGCGAAGGTGCCGAGCCGGTCAAGGGTTGCTTTACACGTTTGCCGGTAGCATCGGCCCATCCAGTCGCGCGAGTACCCCTCGCCGCAAATCCTGGCCCGTAAGATCGTTGGGCGGCATTTTCCTGAAAGGGGCGTCCATGCACCTCGTCACGCTACCGCTTGTTGTCAAACTCGCGGGCTTCCTGCTGGCCATCCTGCCGCTGATGATCGACAATCTGCGCACCGGCAGAGCAACCAACGGCAACAACCTCATACTGCTGCTCGGCGGCCTCGCGATGCTCGTCCTTGATCGAGCCATGGGATGGAGCGACCGATCCCTGCTGGCATCCGGCGGCTGGATCATCGCCGGAATGGCGATCCTCTTCGTGGTCCACCGGATGATCGGTGTTCCATCCGGCGTCGCCAAGACACTGATGGCGCTGCTGCCGTGGTTCACCGTGGAAAGCTATCTTGTCGTGGTCACGGCAGGTCTGCTCATCACCGCACTCATTGGCTATGTCACACGCCGTGACGCGCCGGTCGTCCCGTCTCTCGTGGTTGCCGGCGTCGTCATCCTGGCCCTGTGAGTTCGGCTGCTACTGCAGCGCTTCGCCGTGCTGCGAGATGTCGAGGCCTTCCAGCTCCTGCTGCAGCGAGACCCGCAGCGGCGCGAACACGCCGACCAGCTTGAGCAGCACAAAGGTGACGCCGCCGGACCATACCAGGGTGGCGGCGACCCCATAAAGCTGGGTCAGGACCTGCTGAGCGTTGCCCTCGAGCAGTCCCGCGGTGCCGCCGATCGCGTTCACCGCAAAGACACCGGCGAGCAACGTGCCGGTCAATCCGCCGATGCCGTGGACGCCGAAGACGTCGAGCGAGTCGTCATACTTGAAGCGCTGCTTCAGCCAGGTGCAGGCCCAGAAGCACAGCGTGCCGGCGACGACGCCGATGATGACGCCATGCCATGGCGCGACGAATCCGGATGCCGGCGTGATGGTGCCAAGGCCGGCAACGGCGCCCGAGATCATGCCGAGCACCGAGGGCTTGCGCCGCGTCGCCCATTCGATCGCAGCCCAGGTCAATGCGCCGGCGCAGGCGGCGAGATGCGTTGCCGTGATCGCCATCACCGCGCGTGAGTTGGCCGCCAGCGCCGATCCGCCGTTGAAGCCGAACCAGCCGACCCACAACAGGCCGGTGCCGATCACGGCGAGCGACAGGTCGAACGGCGCGAGATTCTCGCTGCCATAGCCGTGACGCTGGCCCATCACCATCGCGGCGACCAGCCCGCCGATGCCGGCGGAAAGATGCACGACGAGGCCGCCGGCGAAATCGAGAACGCCGGCGCTGGCCAGGAAGCCGCCGCCCCACACCCAGTGCGCCAGCGGCACATAGACGAACATGAACCAGCCGACGGAGAACAATAGATAGGCCGAGAACCGCATCCGGTCCGCGACCGCGCCCGCGACCAGCGCCACCGTGATGATCGCAAACGTCATCTGGTACAGCATGAAAAGCGCTTCCGGGATCGTCTTCGCCGCCGGATTGACGCTTTCCATCGTCATGCCGATCAGGAACCAGCGATCGAGCGTGCCGATCCAGGGGCCGTCGCCGACGAAGGCCAGCGAATAGCCGAACGCCACCCAGAGGATCGAGATGATCGCCACGGCCGAGAGGCTCTGCGCCATGGTCGCCAGCACGTTCTTCTTGCGCACCATGCCGGAATAGAACAGCGCCAGGCCCGGTATCGTCATCATCAACACCAGCGCGGTGGCGACGATCATCCATGCGGTGTCGGCGGCGTTGATGGTGGATGTCTCGGCCAAGGCCGGCGTCGCGAGCAGGGTGCTCGCCGCAACAGTGATGAGCGCAGCCTTCGGCGCTGCACGATACGATGGTGCCCCCATGGAATTCCCCCGGCGTGTTGTCGTTTCTTGTCTCGCGCGTTCAGCGTCGTTGCCGCCGCGCCCCTTGAAGTGAGTGATGCCTCAGAGCGCGTCGCTATCGGTCTCGCCGGTGCGGATTCGCAGCGCGTGGTCGATCGGCGTGACGAAGATCTTGCCGTCGCCGATCTGCCCGGTGCGCGCGTTCGCGGTGATGACCTCGACTGCCTTGTCGGCAACGTCGGACGCGACCGCGATCTCGATTCTGAGCTTGGGCAGGAAGTTCACGACGTATTCGGCGCCGCGATAGATTTCGGTATGGCCCTTCTGGCGGCCATAGCCCTTGACCTCGGTCACCGTCATGCCGTGGACGCCGATGGCCGTGAGCGCCTGGCGGACCTCGTCAAGCTTGAAAGGTTTGATGATGGCGACGACGAGTTTCATGATCAGGCCTTCATTTCCCTGGACATTTCGTGAGCACGCGGCAGGCTGACCGCCCACCGGCTGGCTGCCCGTGCAAATCTGGCATCTTTCTAGGCAAATGGCACAAAAAAGTTGCAGGTAGAAGGGGAAAACATTTCAAGCTGGTGACGTCCATCACTGTACAGGCGGCAGCATCGTCCGCCAAAATAAGGTCTCCCTCAGCCGCCCCGCCGGCTATCTCCATTTTTCCACGGCTCAAGGAAATAATATGTCAAACCGATCGTGGTTTTATGCCGCCAATGGCCAGCAACAGGGCCCATATCCGGAAGCCCAGCTTCGCGACCTCATGACCCGCGGTATGGTCGGGGCGGATACGCTGGTCTGGACCGAGGGAATGTCGGGCTGGCAGAGGGCCGGCGATATTCCTGGCCTGGTGCCCGGCGGCTCCGGTCCGCCTGCTTTCTCGCCCTCCGGCGGCCCGCCCTCGGTTGCCGGCGGAGGGTATGGCGGCGGCACGCTCTCGGTCGACGTCGGCGTCTTGGACCTCTTCTGGCGCAGCCTCGTCTTCATCATCGGCATGGTGCTGGTGATCCCGGCGCCCTGGGTCGCGACCTGGTTCTACCGCTGGGCCTTCTCGCGGGTTTACGTGCCGGGCCGGCCGAACCTGGCCTTCAACGGCCAGCCCCTCGACATCTGGTACGTCTTCATCGCCATCGGCGTCCTGACCTATGTGGGCCAGGCCGACCTCTACTACCTGCAATATCTCTCGATCCCGATTCAGGCCGTGCTGGCCTGGATGGTGATTCGCTGGATCGCCGCCAACCTCAGCTCCAATGGCGAGCCGCTTCCGATCGCCTTCAACGGCAGCGCGCTCGGCTATGTCGGCTGGCAGGTGCTGCTCTACGTGTCGTTCATCACCATCGTCGGCTGGGCCTGGGTGGTCACGGCCTGGATGCGCTGGATCTGCCGCAACATCGACGGCACGCATCGCGAAGTCATCTTCACGGCGACCGGCCTGGAAGTGTTGTGGCGCACCCTCGTGTTCGTGATCGCCTGCATCTTCATCATTCCGATTCCGTGGATGCTGGCCTGGTACGGGCGCTGGTACGCGTCGCAATTTGCGCTCGCCGAGCGCGGCACGCTGGCGCACGAGTAAGACTGTCCGAAGGGTTCTGTCAGGTGGGCAAAGCGCGGCGTGCCCACCTGATGGACCAGGCCCTTACTTGCGCTGGCGCACCGAGCCTTCCTGCGCGACCGACGCCACCAGCGTGCCGTCGGGCTTGAAGATCAGGCCGCGGGTCAAGCCGCGGCCGTCTTGCGCGCTCGGCGAATCCTGCGCGTAAAGCAGCCATTCGTCGGCACGGAAGGGGCGGTGAAACCACATCGCATGATCGAGGCTCGCCGGCATCATGCGCCGGTCGAACAGGGTGCGGCCGTAGCGCGCCATCACCGCATCGAGCAGCGAGAAATCCGACGCGTAGGCCAGCGCACACAAATGCATCGCCGGATCGTCGGGCAGTTTTGCCGCCGTGCGAATCCAGACATGGATGCGGCCGTCGTCGACCTTTTGGCCGAAGTAGCGGCCGAGTTCGACCGGGCGCAGTTCGATCGGGCGGTCGGACTCGTAATAGCGCCGGATGAATTCGGGCATCTCCTTGAACATCGGCTGCTTGGAGACTTCTTCCGCGGTGAGCTTTTCCGGCGGTGGAACGTCCGGCATCTTGTCCTGATGGTCGAAGGCGCCTTCCTCTTCCGCATGGAAGGACACCATGATGGAGAAGATCGCATTGCCGTGCTGGATCGCGGTGACGCGCCGCGTCGAATAGCTCTTGCCGTCGCGCAGCCGTTCGACCTGGTAGATGATCGGAATCTGCGGATCGCCGGGCAGGATGAAATAGCAATGGATCGAATGCGGCAGGCGGCCCTCGACGGTGCGGCACGCCGCGACCATGGCCTGCCCGATCACCTGCCCGCCGAACACCCGCTGCCAGCTCGTTTTCGGGCTGTTGCCGCGGAACAAATTCACCTCGAGCTGTTCGAGGTCGAGGATGGAAATCAGGTCAATCAGGCCTTTGGACATGGGAAGTGCTTTCGATTCAATTGTTCGGTCATTCCGGGGCGATGCGAAGCATCGAACCCGGAATCTCGAGATTCCGGGTTCGCGCTGCGCGCGCCCCGGAATGACGATCTGGTCAAGCAACCTTGTTTCCGGCCCTGTTTCGCCCAGCTAATATCAGGTAGCAAGTCTCGTCTGAGTGACGGTGTAACCGGGTAAGGATCGCATGGCGGCACAGCGAAGCATTGTCATCTGCGGCGGCGCCTTTGCCGGGCTGGCGCTGGCGCTGGCACTCCGCCAGGGCCTGGGCGCGGATATTCCCGTCATTGTCGCCGATCCTGCCCTCGCCACCCGGCCGAGCCGCGACCCGCGGGCGACCGCGATTGTCGCCGCGTGCCGGCGGCTGTTCGAGGCGCTCGGCGTCTGGGATCAGGTCTCGGATTCGCAAGCCATCCTCGACATGGTCGTCACGGATTCGAAGCTGGAGGACGCCACCCGCCCGGTATTCCTGACCTTTGCGGGGGAGGTCGAGCCCGGCGAGCCCTTTGCCCACATGGTCGAAAACCGCCGCCTGATCGATGCGCTGGTCGCGCGCGCCGAGGCCGAAGGCATCGATCTCCGCGCCACCGCGGTGTCGAGCTACGATTCCCGCCCCGACGGCGTCACCGTAACGCTTGCCGACGGCAATGTCGTCGAGGCGAGCCTCCTGGTTGCCGCCGACGGCGCGCGCTCGAAGCTGCGCGAGCGCGCCGGCATTGCCACCCATGGCTGGGACTACGATCAATCCGGCATCGTCGTCACCGTCGGCCATGAACGGGATCATCACGGCCGCGCCGAAGAGCATTTTCTTCCCGCAGGTCCGTTCGCGATCCTGCCGCTATCCGGCAAGCGCTCGTCGCTGGTCTGGACCGAAAGCCGCGTTGAGGCCGCGCGTATCACCGCGCTGAACGAGGCCGAATTTCACGATGAGCTCGAAAAGCGCTTCGGGCTGCACCTCGGCGAGATCAAGGCGCTCGACAAGCCGCGCGCCTTTCCGCTCGGCTATTTCGTCGCGCGCTCCTTCGTCGCCGAACGGCTGGCGCTGGTCGGCGATGCCGCGCATGTCATTCATCCGATCGCGGGGCAGGGGCTCAACATGGGCCTGAAGGACGTCGCGGCGCTGGCCGAAGTCGTCGTCGACGCGGCGCGGCTCGGCATCGATCCCGGGCAGGCCGATGTGCTCGACCGCTATCAGCGCTGGCGGCGCTTCGACACCATGGCGATGGGCCTCGCCACCAATTCGCTGAATTTCCTGTTCTCGAATGAATCGACGCTGCTGCGGACCGTGCGCGATATCGGGCTCGGCCTCGTCGACCGCGCGCCGCCGTTGAAGAGCCTGTTCATCCGCCAGGCGGCCGGGTTGTCCGGCGAGGTGCCGCGGCTGCTGAAGGGCGAGGCGTTGTAGCTGCTGTTACCGTCATTGCGAGGAGCGAAGCGACGAAGCAATCCATGCCGCAGCGAGCGGAGAGATGGATTGCTTCGCTTCGCTCGCAATGACGTGGACAGGGGAACGCTAACCCTCAATCGATCTTCCGTGCCTCTTCCGGCAGCATGATCGGAATGCCGTCGCGGATCGGGTAGGCGAGTTTCGCCGAGCGCGAGATCAATTCCTGCCGCGTGGAATCGAACTCCAGCGGGCCCTTGGTCACCGGACAGACCAGGATCTCCAGCAGCTTTGGATCGACGGTGCTGTCGAGGCGTTCGGGCGAGGCGTTCATATACTGTCTCCGATCGGCGGGGTGCTTAGCATACAAGACCGCCGGATGTCATGACGTTGCCATCCGCACCAGCTCGTCGACCACGGCCTGCTGCCGGGCCTTTGGCAATGGCTGATCCGATAGCGCAAAGCCGAGAAACGCCCAATAGAGGATTTGCGCGCGGGAGCGGGCGGCATTATCAGACAGCCCGGACTGGACCAGAAGGCCCTCCACATAGTTCAGCCGCCGCCGGTCGATCGCCTGCACGGCGGCACGCGCCGCGGCATCGACGCTGGCCCAGCTGCGAACGGCGCGTTCCAGCGTCAGCCGCTCGCCGAACACGCGGCGCAGCAGCACGGCGAGCGGATTATCGTCCTTCGAGGCCGCCTCGACATTGGCGATGATCTGCTCGGCGGCGACCTCGTGCCAGCGCGCGAGGACCGCGGCATGGAACGCGGCGATATCGGCAAAGTGCCAGTAGAAGCTGCCGCGCGAGACCCGCAGCGCTTTCGCCAGCGGCTCGGCCTTCAGCGCCGTGAAACCGCTGTTCGCCAGCGCCTTCAGGCCCTGGTCGACCCAGTCCTTTGCCGAGAGTTGATCGCTCATGTCCCCGTCACCATACACTGGTGTATTGACAGGGGCCAGAAGGCGGCGCATAACCATACAGCACTGTATGGAGGCGCTATCGATGCGCGATCTCATTCTGCAATGTGCCGGCGTTGCCGGCATCGTGGTAGCCTTGATTCACGGCGCGCTCGGCGAAACCAAGGTGTTCGCCCGGGCGACGATCCAGCCGGAGAGCCTGCGGACGCTGATCCGCCTGGTCTGGCAGGCGGGAACCGTGGCCTGGATCGGCGGCGGCGTGCTGCTGGTTGCCGCGCCTTCGTTCGGGTCGGAGAGTGCGCGGCACTGGATCGTCGTGACGATCGTTGCGGTCTACGCCTTTGCGGCCGCCGCCAACGCATGGTGGTCGCGCGGCCGTGGTTTTGGCTGGAAAGCGCTCGGCGCCGTCGTCGTGCTGGCGGTCGCGGGGTACTAGAGCGTTTTCCAGCGAAGTGGAGACCGGTTCGCGACAAGAAAACGCGTGAAATAAAAAATCAGAGCCCCGTTCCGATTCTATCGGAACGGGGCTCTGAAACGTTATTGCAGCCCGGTGTCGCCGCTGGTGCGCTTCTTGGCGAGGTCCATCTCGGTTACCGCGATCAGGATCTCGGCGCGGGTTTTCAGGTCGGGCGCTTCCAGCATCGCCTGCTTCTCCGCCGGGCCATAGGGCGACATCATCGCCAGCGCGTTGACCAGCGCCTCGTTCGGCGCGCTCTCGATGCCTTCCCAATCCACCTTCAGATTGTTGGCGTTGAGAAAGTCGGTCAGCACCTCGAGCAGGGCCGTGCGGTCGACATCCTCCTCGCCCTTGCGCGCGACGAAATCGTCGGCATAGGGGAAGAAGTCCACCTTGCATTGCCGGTACGCCGTCAGCGCGGTGATTTCCTCCACCACCTTGAAGCGGGCGACGCCGGTAAGCTCGAGGATGTACCGGCCGTCACCGGATTCGGCGAGCTGGGTGATGCGTCCGACGCAGCCGACCCGGAACAGCTCGGGCTTTGCCTCGTCTCTGCTGTGGGAGATATCCGGCTGGATCATCCCGATCAGCCGGTGGCCGTCGCGCAGTGCGTCGTCCACCATCGCCAGATAGCGCGGCTCGAAAATATTCAGCGGCATCTGGCCGCGCGGCAAGAGCAGCGCGCCCGGCAGCGGAAACACCGGAATGATTTCGGGAAGCTCGCCGGGTCCGCGGTATTCGGCATTGATCGGCATTGGCAGTCCCGGTCAGTTCGCTGGTTCGGTGCGTGTTCTCTTCACAAAACCACGTCCTACAGGTGGGAGATACGCCTTATTCGTCTGAGCACGATCTTGTCGGAAAACCGGTATCCACTTCGCGCTACGCGGCCGTTCCGGTCCGGATCATGCTCTAAGAGAAAAGTATCGTGGATAGCCGCCTTCGTCCGTCAACCGTCGCTTCGTCGGCGCCGCCCCAGGCCTCGAAGAACTGCACCAGCTGCTTGCGCGCGCCGTCATCGTTCCACTTCCGGTCGCGCTTGACGATCTCCAGGAGCTGGTTAGTCGCCTCGCTGCGCTTGCCGAGCGCATTGAGCGCGGTCGCCAGATCGAATCGCGCCTGATGGTCGAGCGGATTTGCGGCGACCTTCTGTTCGAGTTCGCCTACGGGACCCACCGCCTGGGCCTGCTCGGCGAGGTCGATCGAGGCCTGCACCGCCTTGACCGCGGCGTCGTTGCGCTTCGATTCCGGCACCATCGCCAGCGTCTGCTTGGCCTGTTCGACGGCGCCCGTCGTCACATAGCATTTTGCAAGTCCCGCCAGCGCCGCGATATTGGTGGCGTCGAAACCCAGGATCTCGGCATAGATCTGCGCGGCCGCGGCCGGATCGCCTTCGGCCAGCACGGCCTCGGCCTCTTTGAGGATTTCCGCGATGTTGGGCTCGCCCGGCGCGGTCACGCCCTTGGTGATCTTGTCGATGAAGGCGTTGACCTGGCTCTCCGGCACCGCGCCCATGAATCCGTCGGCGGGCTGGCCGTTGACGAAGGCGATGACGGCCGGGATCGACTGGATGCCCATCTGGCCTGGGATGGCCGGATGATGGTCGATGTTCATCTTGACCAGCTTGACCTTGCCCTTGGCGGCACGCACAGCCTTTTCGAGCACGGGCGTGAGCTGCCGGCAGGGACCGCACCACTCCGCCCAGAAGTCGATCAGCACCGGCTGGCGCTTCGATTCCTCGATGACGTCCTTCACGAAGGTCTGAGTGGTCGTTTCCTTGATCAGATCGGACGCTGCCTGCGGTGCCGGGCCGCCGCCCTGCTCAACTATCGTCACGGTATCCTCGCCTGATGTCTTGCGAACGCTTGTCGGGAACGGGCCCTTCTAGCACGTCCCGGAACCAAGTTCTCGTCAGCTAGATGGCGCCTTGGTCACAAAATTCAATTGGTCGCAGGGCGCCCCGGCCACCATCGGCGGTGACCGCCTGTGGCGGCGACAACCGGCAATTGCGGATGGTGGTTCGGGGATGCCGGACGCAGATTTCGGAACCCTGGCGCGCGCATTCACGGCGGGGCAGGAATCGCTTCCCCGGACGGGAGTTGTCCGGTCCGGGTTCCGATTCGGGCCGTCCGGCCCCGATCGCCCCCTTCAGGCGTTGTTTCGAGCCGATTCGAGGTCATTGTTAATGAAATCGGACCAATCTGATGTCATCCAATTGCGTTCGGCCTGTTGCATTCACGGTCCGCATTTGGCATAGGTCTGCCGTTGACGGCGCGCGTCGCCGCCATCTCGGATGCGGGTGTAGCTCAGTGGTAGAGCACGACCTTGCCAAGGTCGGGGTCGAGGGTTCGAGCCCCTTCGCCCGCTCCAGATTTCTGCAAATCGCTGGTACCGTATCAAACGACAGGCCGCCTTCTTGGCGGCCTTTCGTTTGCGGCTCACGGCTTTGGGTTATCAGCGCGCTCACCGCGGAAGGCGATAGACCCAGATTCTAGCCTTGCCTGAACTCACGTCCTGAAACAGGCGGGGGAAGACAGCGCTCATCGGTTTGTTCAGATAAATGAACAATTGCCCGTCGCGGGTGGCCCTGAATTTTTCGTCGAGGCGGCCGTTGGTCGGCTCGCTGTCGAGGAAGTTTTCCTCATTGCCGGTCTCGCCGTAGCGGAGGATGACGCGGCCGAAGGGACGGTCGAGCGTGCGCTTGAGCGGATAGGCGGCCGCCAGCAGGGTGAATCGCCCGAGCCCTGCGGCCGAGCCGAGCACAGTTTCCTTCTTCCAATCGGGAAGGAAATTGCGCAGCGGCATGCCGCCCGGGCCGGAAGAGGCGCCGAGGAATTGCCAGTCGCCGTCCTTCTCGAGGATGATCTGATATTGTGCGCGCCGCTCAAGCATGATGCCGACCGGCGTGCAGAGGTCGGCGGTGTTGAACTCGGCGACGTGGATGCGGCACGCCGCCGAGGCGCAGGTGTTCGGAAGCAGGCCGCCGTCGGCGTTGCGCTTGCACAGCTTCAGATCGTCGGGATCGCAGACGTCGAGCGTGACCGGCTGCGCCGCCGGCTTGCAGAAGTCGCCGAGGCTGTCGCGGATGTTGAAGAGATAGTGGCTGGCAAGGGCCGTGCCGCCGACCAGGAAGAGGACGGCGAAAAATGCCGGCGCGACCTTGAGCTTGATGTCGCTGATGAATTGCCGGTAGGCGTCCTTCAGCCTGAAGCGCGCGATCACGCGGTCGCTCAGCAACATCGTGATCAGGATGACGACGGCGAAAGATTGGAAATAAGGATGCGTCATCCGGTCGACCAGGGTCTGCGGCGAGGCAGGCAGGTCCGGCACATCAAAGCCGAGCCAGCCCGGCACCGGATAAAGCGCGATGAACAGCAAGATGGCGAAAAGCGCCATCGGAAGACCGATCGCGCTGCTGCGCGCGTTGGATTCGCCTGGATGCAGGTCGACCTTGCCAAGGCTCGTCCGCCACGCCCGGCGCATCTGGTCGGTGATCCGGGCCCGAAGGCTGACGCTCAGCCATAGCAGCAGCCCGACAAGGCCGGCGCAAAGCACGAACCACAGCGGCTCCCGTGCGTAGGCGTTGATCCAGCGCGACGCCGCGCCCGGCAGAGCGAGGCCGACCATGCGGATGACATCGGACAGCGGCCGCAAGGGCGAGGCGAACTCGGCCTGGGCCGGCACGTTGGAGGTCAGCGGGTAGGTCAGCAAATAGAACGAGGCAATGACGGTCAGGAAGTAGATGATGCGCCGCCGCCAGATCGAGCTTCCGACGACGTGCTCCTGGGTGAATTCGCGCTGGCTGGCGGAAGCCGCCGTCTCATATTTCGGTTTGCCCGAGGGGACGAGCAGCCTGTCCGGGGCGACGATCTTTTCGTCGTAGGTCAATATTTCGTAAGCCGGCGGCAATCCGACCGGCGCATAGAGATGCGCGTCGACGGCGATCCGGTCGAAAACGCTTTCGTGGATTTTCGGCGTTTCGATTTTCACGCAGTCGCGCTTGTCCTCGGAAAATTTCGTATCCGAGAGCGCGGCGACGCTCCGCGGCCCGTAGCGGTAATAGCCGCCCAGCCCGTTTCGCGAATCGTAGATGCGGCCGTCCTTGTCCTGCGTCGAGCACACCCGGATGAAGGCGTCGGGATCGGCGCCCGGCGCTTTCTTCAAGGTCAGTCCCTTGCGGCGCGCTTCCGACAGGATCCACGTCAGCGACACATGGGCAAGCGAGTCATCCGGATATCCGCCGCCCACATTGGAATGAACGCCGGCGAACCAGACCTGGGTGATCCGGTTCGGATGGACCTCCGGACTCTCGTCCCACAGCAAGGGATGGAAGGTGGTGCGCTCGTCATCCAGCGACAGAGCGTGGCAGGCCTTGCGGACCAGCGGATGCAGCTGCCGGTCGGGCAGTTCGAGCGGCCACAGATAGCGGCTGACGCCGCGCGTCATCTCGTCGATCGGCAGGCCGTAGGCGGCAACGGTATCCCACAGGCCGAGGAAGGCCACATGGTCGACCGGCCGCTCGTTCTTGTCGTGCTTGGCGGAGACGAACAGGTTGCGCAGCTTTCGAAACACCCATTCGACCTGAAACTGCGACTTGAACGATTCTGCACGATGGGCCCGGTAGGCGGTGGCGACCTTTCGATCGAGTTCCTCCTCGGTGCGGTACGTCACCAGCCCCTGTTCGCAGATCAGCCCGTTCACCACGCGGATGGTGAAGGCGCCGCGGCTGAAGCCGAACGCGAAGATGTCGTCGCTCTGCCAGGGGCCGTATTGCTCCGGCCGGTTTTCGGCCTTCGCCGCCGCGGCCTCTTGCGCCAGATAATCGAGATGCGAACGATAATTGCGGCAGGCAAACTTGTAGATGTCGAGCACGTTGCGCTTCAGGCCGAAGCCGAAGGCGCCGCCCAGGATCGCAAACGGCTTGAAGGAGGAGGTGCCGACCCCGTCGTCGTAGAATGCGATCTGCTGGGAGCTCGTCAGGTCCAGCGATTCGAAGACGCGCCAGACATTGGTCCGCCAGACCTTGCCGGCGGAATTGCCGGTGCCGTCCGAGAGCAGAATGATCCGCCTGTTGGCCATACGACGCTCGCTCAAGCGCGGTCGCACCAGACCGAGATTCAGTTGAGAGTATCCGGCAAGCTTCTCAGGGATTCATCCGGCCCACTATGAAATGGGCCACACTTGATCATCGGTTTGTCGAGCAGGGGTGAGGCGGCGTTCCCGCGATGTGGTACGGCGCCCACTTGCCCGCGTTACGATGGATCGGCCGCGCGCTCGTTCGGCGCGAATATTGCGATGCAGCGGGTTCCGATGCAAACGCCGCGCGAACGCAGCGACGGCTTGCCAATCCGTCTCACAATTTTTGCCTGATAGCACCGGGCCACGCGGCGCGCGCTTCTTTCCCGCATCGGATGTGCTACGGTTTTTCGGTCTGTTGCACCTCACCAGACCAAAGTTCGTCTCTCAATAAATAACAGGCGCAGCCGCCAGGCTGCCAAGGGGAGTGACGCGATGAAATCGGCTTTCAATCGATCTATTCTTGCGCTCGCAGCCATCCTCGTTGTCGCGGGGGCCGGCCAGGCTAGCGCGCAGCAGAAGGCCCTGAAAAAATACGAGTCCGGCACCAAGGATTTCTGGACCAATCCGCCGCCTGACTGGTTCCTCGGCGACGAGACGGAAGCCCAGAAGGGGCAGGCGCCGCCGTCGGGCCCGCCGACCGGGGCGTCCGAAGCTGAACTTGCGGCGATGATGAAGAAGATCAAGCTGCCGGAAGGCTTCAGCATCGAAGTGTACGCCTCGGGCGTGCTCGAGGCGCGGCAGATGGCCTGGGGCGACAAGGGCACGCTGTTCGTCGGTTCCTTCGGTCTCGGCAACGTCTATGCGATCAAGGACAATGGCGGCAAGCGCGAGGTCAAGACCGTTCTCAAGGGCCTCACGATGCCCACCGGTCTGGCGTTCCTTGACGGCTCACTCTACGTCGTCGCGATCAACAGGCTGATCAAGTACGAAAACGCCGAAGCCAATCTCGACAATCTCGGCGCCGGCAAGGTGGTGTATGACGACATGCCGTCCTACGTCGCGCATGGCTGGAAATACATCGCTGTCGACAAGGAGGGCTGGTTCTACCTGCCGTTCGGGCCGCCCTTCAACATCGGCATCCCGCCGACCAGCGTCTCGCAGGTCCGCCGCGTCGATCCCAAGACCGGCAATGCCGAGATCTGGGCGCTCGGCGTCCGCAACAGCGTCGGCGGCGACGTCGACCCGCGCTCGGGGCGATACTGGTTCACCGAGAATGCCCGCGACTGGATCAGCGACGACATGCCGAGCGACAAGCTCAACATGATCTCCAAGATCGGCGAGCATTTCGGCTATCCCTATTGCCACCAGGGCGACATGCCGGACCCGAAATTCGCGATGGGTCACAAATGCGATGAATTCACGCCGCCGGTCGTCAAGCTCGGCGCCCACGTCGCACCGCTCGGCATGAAGTTCTATACCGGCGATCAATTTCCGCCTGAGTACAAGAACAACATCCTGATCGCCGAGCACGGCTCCTGGAATCGCGCCAAGTACCAGGGCGCCCGCATCAAGCGCGTGATCGTCGATGCCGACGGCAAGAACGCCAAGTCCGAGATCTTTGCCTCCGGCTGGCTCGAGGGTGACACCAACTATCTCGGACGTCCGAACGACATTATTCTTGCCAAGGACGGTTCGATCCTGGTGGCCGACGACTGGGCCGGTGCGATCTATCGCATCAGCTACAAGAAGTAGGATTTGAACGACCAGGGGCTGCGGTTGCCCGGGAACGGGTGGCCGCAGCTTCTGTTGTTTCCGGCGTGATGTTGGGGAGTTCGCATGCGAGTTGCATTGGTCCTGCTGGCCGCGGCGATCGTCTGCGGTTCGCCCGCCCGCGCCGCCGATATCGCGGCCGGCAAGGAGAAGGCCGAGCTCTGCGTCGGCTGCCACGGCGAGGGCGGCATTTCGCAGATGGAGAACATGCCATCGCTCGCGGCGCAGCCCGACCAGTTCATTCAGTGGCAACTCGTGTTCTTCCGCGCCGGCACCCGCAAGAACGAGCAGATGCAGCCGATCGTCGAGCAGCTCAACAACGAGGACATCCGCAATCTCGGCGCCTACTACGCCTCGCTTTCGCCGCCGAAGCCTGGGAATGACGACAATCCGGACCTTTCGAAGAAGGGTGCGCAGGCGGCCGCCGGCCGCCGCTGCGCTTCATGCCACACGGATACGTATGCGGGCACCAAGGCGGTTGCCCGCCTTGCCGGCCAGCGCGAGGACTATCTCGTGAAGGCGCTGCGCGACTACAAGACCGGCGTGCGGGCCGGCGGCGCGATGGCGGCGATGGCCGATGTCGCCTTTCCGCTCAGCGAGGAAGAGATCGAGGCGCTCGCGCATTATCTCGCGCATCTCTGAGGATGGCGAGTAGCGAACAGGGAGTGGCGAATGGAGGGTGCGCCTTCTCCACTATTCGCTATTCGCCAATCACCCCCGCTGTTTCTCATACGCCTTGAGATGGATGTAGGCGATGCGCAGTTTCGGCACCGGGATCTTGGCGGCGTCGGCGCGCGCGACGAGATCGCCGATCACATGGTCGGCCTCGACCGGCAGGCCCGCCTTGATGTCACGGAACATCGAGGCGGTCATCGGCGAGCCTTCGGTCGTCAAGAGGCCGGCGGTGCGCTGGAAGAAGGGACCGGCCGGCTCGTAGCCCGACGCCTTGGCAATCGCGCTGCATTCATCGAGCATGCCGAGCAGAAAATCCTTGCCGCCGGCAGCCGCCAGGATGTTGCCGACCGACGTGCGCATCAGCGAGGTGGAGGCGGCGAGTGAGGCGAGGAACACCCACTTCTCCCACATGTCCTGCATGATGTGTTCGCTGGCGACCGCGCCGAACTTGCCGCTGTCGAACACTTTTGCGATTGCCCGCACCCGCTCCGACATCGTACCGTCGCGTTCGCCGAAATTGAGCGACTGCATCGGCGCGAGCTGCACCACCTCGCGGGCGTCGTTGAGCGTCACCGCGATCGCGCAGAGGCCGCCGAGCACGCGCTCGGCGCCGAATTTCTTGTCCAGCACGTTGAGGTGCAGCATGCCGTTGAGCAGCGGGATGATCGACGTGTTTGGCCCGACCGCCGGGGCAAAGGATTTGATGGCATCTTCGAGGTCGAACGCCTTGCAGCTCAGCAGCACGACATCGAACGGCTCGGCAAGCTTGTCGGCCTGCACCGTCGGTGGATTCTCGAGCGTCACGTCGCCGGCGGGGCTCTTGATGACGAGACCGGCGCTCGCGAGCTCGGACGCGCGCTTCGGCCGGACCAGGAAGGTCACATCGTTTCCGGCCTGAAGCAGCCTGCCGCCGAAATAGCCGCCGATCGCGCCGGCGCCGACCACGAGAATACGCATGGATCAACTTCCTTTGTTGTTGGTTTTGGAAGGGCGAATAGCGAGTAGCGAATGGCGAGCAGGAAGATATCCGTCGTTACCTTCCAACCATTCGCTATTCGCTACTCGCCATTCGCTTCTTTACCACTTCCCAACGAACAGTCGAATCCCGCGGCTATTTGCCCAAAACCATTTCCTCGACGTCGCGGAGCTGTTCCTTGCCGAAGAACATTTCCTTGCCGACGAAGAACGTCGGCGAGCCGAAGGCGCCGCGTTCGACCGCGTTCTGCGTATTCTCGATCAGTTTGGCCTTCACGTCGGCCTCCAGCGCGCGGGTCAGCAGCTTGCCGGCATCGAGGCCGGATGACGCCAGCGCCTTGGCCGCAACTTCCGGATCGTCCATCTTCTTCGGCTCGACCCACATGTGATGGAAGGCGGCCTCGACATATTTTTCGAACACGCCCTCGAACTGGGCCGCGACCGCCGCGCGCATCAGGTTCAGCGTGTTGACCGGGAAGAACGGGTTCCAGACGTAGGGCTTGACCCCGAAGCGCTTCAGGAAGCGCTCGGTTTCCAGCGCATGGAATTCGCGCTTGTTCTTGATGCCGGCGAGCGTCTCGGCGGGCGACCGGTTGTTGGTCGCCTTGAAGATGCCGCCGAGCAGGATCGGCACATATTCGAATTTTACGCCGGTGCGCTTCTCGATCGCCGGTATCGCCTCGTGGCTGAGAAAGGCATTGGGGCTGCCGACATCGAAAAGAAATTGCGGATTGGTGCTCACGGCAGTCTCCTGATGTTTTGACGCATTCTGACGCAACGCGCACGGCGCGTCCACCGGTATGATGACGATCGTAATACTGTGTCTTTGCTAAACCAGCCGCTGCAGCGGGCGCCGGCGCCAGATCAGCATGTAATAGCCGAGTTGCAGGACGAACATGGCGCAGAACACGATCGGATAGGCGGCCCAGACCCCTTTGAGCCCGATGGTCCGGCTCAGGATGACGGCCGAGGGTATCTCGATCGCGACAATGGCGAAGATCGAGAGCAGCATCGGAGCAAGCGCCACGCCGCCGGCGCGCATCGCGCCCGAGAAGACGGTCGCCATGCCGAACGGCACCGAGCTCCACAAGGCGATGATCAGCAGTTCCTGCGCGCGCGCCAGCACGGCCGGGTCGGTAATGAAGATGCCGAGCGCGGCCTTCGGAAACAGGCAGATCAACGCTACCAGCCCGCCGGTCAGCACGAGATTGAGCACCAGGCCGGTCCGGACGATGGCGTCGATCCGGCTGCCATGCCCGCCACCGATCGCCTGCGCGCCGAGGATCGATACCGTGATCGAAATCGACATCGCGGTGAACTGCGCATAGCCCATGATCTGGTTGACCGCGCCATAGGCCGCGGTGGCTTCCGAGCCGAAGCCGTTGACGAGGCCGAGCAGCACCAGCTCGGCCATCGCCATCACCACCATGCCGACCGCGCTCGGAATGCCGATGCCGAGGATTTTGCCGAGCAAGGCGCGATCCAGCCGAAGTTTGCGCCAGAGCTCGGCGTCCGGCGCCAGCGGGCTTTTCCTGTGACGCAGGTACAGGCCGAGCACGATCAGCGTCAGCGCGTTGGAAGCCGCCGCCGCCCAAGCCGGGCCGGTGACGCCGGTGGCGGGAAGGCCGAACCCGCCGCGGATGAGAAGCGGCGACAGCATCAGGCCGATCGCGCTCGACAGCGCCAGCGCCTTTAGCGGCGTCAGCATGTCGCCGATCCCGCGCAGCATCGCCGTCGCCAGCAGGAAGACGAAGCCGAGCGGCATCGTCAGCAGCATGACGCGCGCGTAGGCGGTGGCCTGGTCGAGGATGTCGGGCGGCGTCGCAAGCGCGATCATCAATTGCCGGCTGAACAGCCCGCCGATCAATGCAATGCTGATCGACAGCCATAAGCCGATCGCCAGCGTCGTCCCCGCAACCGCTTTCACCGTGCTGCGCTCGCCCGCGCCCCAGGCCTGCCCGATCAAGACGGTGGCGCCGGTGGAGAGGCCCATGACGAAGGCGAACAGGAAGAACATCACGGGGAAAAACACCGACACGGCGGCGAGCGCCTCGACGCCGATCATCTGGCCGAGCAAGGCGTTGCTGACGGTGCCGAACAGCGATTGCAGCGCGTTGCTCAGCATCAGCGGGGCGAGGAAGACGAGGAACGTCTTCCAGAGCGAAGGGGTTTTCGACATGACGTTTGTTCCCGATGAAGGCATGAAGGATCGTTGCCGCGCACCGGACCGGTGGCGGATGAGCCGCTTTGAAGTTCGGCTGGTGGGCGACCGCGCCCTAGGGTTCGGCGCGGTCGCTGAAGGCGAGCTTGACGACGTGATCGCGGATGTCGTCGGGCCAGCCGGCGATCAGGCCGACGAAGCGCCGCCTGTCATCGGCGAACAACGCCCGCGAGGCTTCCTCGAAGCCGGCGAGGTTGCCGGCCATCACCGACATGAAGCGATAGGCGGCATCCCTTGCGGCGCGGGCGCGATCGGCGTCGCCATTGGCGCGGCGCGCCTCTTCGACCAGCTTGCGCAGCGCGACCGATGCGCCGCCGGGCTGTGCGCCGAGCCATTCCCAATGGCGCGGCAACAGCGTCACCTCGCGCGCGACCACGCCGAGTTTTGGCCGACCGCGGCCGCGTGGCTCGGCCGACGCCTCATCAGTCGCGGCTTCCGGATCGGGCGCCGGTTGCGGCAGCCGCGCAACCACCTCGCGCTCGGTGCCGCGCAGGTCGAGGTCGATCGGCTGTCCCGTGGCGTCGGCGAATATGATGATCGGCGGCGCGGCCAGGTTGCGCGAGGCATTCATGACCGCAATCGCGACCTCGGCGAGCGGGCCTGAGGCCAGGCGTTGCTGGCCGATGAAGGCCGTGAATTGGGGGCGTGCGGTGGCAACCATTGGAGAGACTTCCGGTTTTTCGGTAGCCTATATTTATCCGGGTCAAATTGGCCTGTCAATATCATCCGGGTAAATATATCGCCTCACCTATGGCCATCTCGACTTTGACGCGCCCGGCTGGCACCAACGGCCCGTCAATCGAAGGGGACGCCATGCTGACGGTTCATCATCTCAACAATTCCCGCTCGCAGCGCGTGCTGTGGCTGCTCGAAGAGCTGGGCGTTCCCTATGAGATCGTGCGCTACCAGCGTCAGCCGGACATGCGGGCGCCGAACGAACTGCGCGCCATCCATCCGCTCGGCAAATCGCCCGTCATCACCGACAATGGCAACACCATCGCCGAATCCGGCGCGATCTGCGAATACATCATCGGTACCTACGGCAACGGCCGCCTGATCCCGCCGCCGAATACGCCGGAGCGGCTGCGCTATACCTATTGGCTGCACTATGCCGAGGGATCGGCGATGTCGCCGCTGCTGCTCAAGCTGCTGTTTACGCTGATGCCGAAGCGCACGCCCGCGCTGCTGCGGCCGCTGGTGCGCAAGGTTTCCAACACCGCGCTGACCACGCTGGTCAATCCGCAGCTCAAGCAGCACATGGACTATTGGGAGAGTGAGCTCGGAAAAAGCCAGTGGTTCGCCGGCAGCGAATTCACCGGCGCCGACATCCAGATGAGCTTTCCGCTCGAAGCCGCCGCGGCCCGCGCCGGGCTGGAGCAGGGACATCCCAAGGCGATGGCGTTCCTCGAACGCATCCACGCCCGGCCGGCCTATGCGCGTGCGCTGGAAAAGGGCGGGCCGTATGTGATCGGGCGCTGACGGCCGCTCCGTCATTGCGAGGAGCATAGCGACGAAGCAATCCATCTGCCCCCGCGCACGAAACGTGGATTGCTTCGCTGCGCTCGCAATGACGATGCATCATGGCTGCACCGCCGCGATCACTTCCTTCACCAGCCGCGCAACGCCCCTGATATCGCCGGTCGGATCGACGCTGTCGCCGAGCCGCACCACGACGAGATGTTGCGACGGAATGATCATGATGCGCTGGCCGAGATCGCCCGACGCAAAGAATGCATCGCGGGGAATCCCGAGCCGCACACGGCCCTTGGCATTGGGATGTTCGCTGCGGTTGGTCCAGAAGCCGGCAGCGTAGTCGGTATCAAGCGTCGCGGCGGCGCAGAAATCGACCCAGTCCGGATGCAGGATGCGCTTTTCCCCGGCCACACCGTCATTGAGATAGAGCAGGCCGAATTTCGCCCAGTCGCGCGCGCTGGCCAGCATGTAGGTCGAGCCTTGCAGGGTGCCTGATCCGTCGAACTCCAGCGTGACGTTGCGCATGCCGAGCGGGTTGAACAATTCGCGCCAGGCAAAGGCCAACGTCTGCTCCGGGCCGCCGACGGCATCGCGGATGATGCGTGCCAAAATCTGCGTGGTCGGGCTCGAATAGGCCCAGCGCGTGCCGATCGGCGCGATCATCGTCGTATTCACGGCGTAGGCGGCCGAATCGTCCTGCAGGAACATCCGGCTGGATGGATCGAAGCCGGAATTGGTCTCGTCGAGGTCGAGGCCGCTGGTCATGCGCATGAGATGCTCGACCTCGATCTCGCGCCTCGGATCATTGGCGCCGCGCCATTCCGGAATCGGCGCGGGCATCGAGGGCGTGACGAGGCCCTGCTGCGTGAGGACGCCGATCAGCGCGTTGACGACCGACTTGGTCATGGAGAAGCCGAGCAGCGGCGTCTCGACGCCGATGCCGGCGGCATAGCGCTCGGCGATCACCTTGCCGTCGTGAACCACGACGACCGCCTTGGTCCGGCGGAACGGCGGCGCCGCCGGCTCCTCGAAGGCGTGATCGAGCGCCGCCTTCAGCGCCGGCTCCGACGGCTCGACCACGGCCGGACCGGCAATCTCGGGCAGCGCTGCCGGTGTCTTCGCCTTCAGCGCCTCGACGTCGCTTTTCAGCAGATAGGGCGCCTTCTCCCCGTGCAGGTCGACGCAGCCGAACCCTTCGTGAAAGGCCGCGCGGCTGCGAAACAATCCGAGCGCTGAGGCATCGACGGTGCGCGCGGTGCGGTCGATGTCGAAGCGAAGCACATGGCGCAGCCGGCGAATCCCGGCACGGTCGGAGACTTCTGCAAAGACGCCTTGCGGATCGAGGCCCGAGACGAACGTCTTCGAGCAGATATTATGCGCAACGTAACCGGTGGCGACGCGAATGGCACGATCGGGCCGGAAGTGGACGCCCCCGCCTGCCAGTGCGGCAATGAGGATGGCGAAGGCGATGGCAATCCACTTGCGCAACGTTGACGCGCTCCCTCTAGCGCGAGGTCTGCGCTGCGCCGGCCGAGGGCAGCGCCTGCACGGAAACGCCCGGTGGCGGCGCGTCATCGTCGGGAACGAAGAAGTCCGACATCAGCTTCACGGAAGGATCGACGCGGTATTTTTCGAAATCCCGGACACCCGAGGCATACAGCACCTTGTCGTCGATGCAGAACTGCCCGGTGAACTCGCGCGATGGCCGGGTCAGGATCGCGTGCGCCGCATCGCCCATGATCTCGGGCGTGCGGCTCGCCCGCATCATCGCTTCGCCGCCGAGCAGGTTGCCGACCGCCGCGGTCGCGATGGTGGTGCGCGGCCACAGCGCGTTGACGGCGACGCCGGCGGATTTCAATTCACCCGATAGCCCCAGCACGCACATGCTCATGCCGAACTTCGCCATCGTGTAGGCGGTGGAATGCTCGAACCATTTGACCTTCATGTCGAGCGGCGGCGACAGCATCAGGATATGCGGATTGGCGGCCTTCTTCAGGTGCGGGATGCAGTATTTCGACACCATGAAGGTGCCGCGGGTATTGATTCCCATCATCAGGTCGAACCGCTTCATGTCGGTTCCCTGCGAGTTGGTCAGGCTGATCGCGCTGGCATTGTTGACGCAGATGTCGATGCCGCCGAACTCGGCGACGGTCTGCTCGACCGCCGCGATCACCTGCGCCTCGTCCCTGATATCGCAGAGCACAGGCAGCGCCTTGCCGCCGGCGGCGCGGATTTCATCTGCCGCGGTGTAGATGGTGCCCTTGAGTCGTGGATGCGGCTCGGCGGTCTTCGCCGCGATCGCAATATTGGCGCCGTCGTGCGCGGCGCGCAGCGCAATCGCCAGCCCGATGCCGCGGCTGGCGCCGGAGATGAACAGCGTCTTGTCCTTGAGAGATGTCATCGGAAGCTCCCCTCTGAGTGGTGCAACGCCAAATTATACTCCTACTGCCCCATGGCCGCCGCGCCCCTGGTGCGCGGATCGGGCGCGCCGAACACGCCGCCCGGCGTGATGGCGATGGAATTGGCTGAGGTCTGGCCGAGCGGCTCGATCACCTGGTGGCCTTTCGCCTTCAGCTCGTTCAGCACCTCCTCGGGGAAGCCGCGTTCGACGCGCACTTCATCGGGCATCCATTGATGATGGACCCGTGGCGCGGCCACCGCCGCCGCGACATCCATCTTGTAGTCGATCACGTCGACGACGATCTGCAGCACCGCCGAGATGATGCGGCTGCCGCCCGGCGAGCCCGTGACCAGCACCGGCTTGCCGTCCTTCAGCACGATGGTCGGCGACATCGACGACAAGGGCCTTTTTCCCGGGCCGGGCAGATTGGCTTCGAAGCCGACGAGGCCGAACGCGTTCGATGCGCCGGGCGCGGCGGTAAAATCGTCGAGCTCGTTGTTGAGCAGCACGCCGGTCCCCGCGGCGACCAGGCCGACGCCATAGGGAAAATTCAGCGTGTAGGTATTGCTGACCGCGTTGCCGCTGGAATCGACCACCGAGTAATGCGTGGTGTTGCTGCCCTCGCGCGGGCTCACCGCCAGCACGTCGCCCGCCGGCGTTGCGCGCGCCAGATCGATGGTGGCGCGTTGCCTGGCCGCGTAGTCCTTGGTGATCAGCACATTGACCGGCGCGTTGACGAAGGCGGGATCGCCGAGATAGCGCGCGCGGTCGGCATAGGCGCGCTTCATCGCCTCGATCATGAGGTGCAGCGACGGCGCGGAGCCCTGCTTCATGTCGGCCATCGGAAACCCCTCCAGAATGTTCAGCGACTGCAGCAGCACCGTGCCGCCGGACGAGGGCAGCGGCATCGAGACGATGTCGTAGCCGCGATAATTGCCGCGCACGGGGCTGCGGCTCACGGCCTGATAGGATTTGAGATCGTCCGCGGTCATGATGCCGCCGGCATCGCGAACGGCCGCCGCCAGTTTCTCCGCGACCGGCCCCTCATAGAAGCCGCGCGGCCCCTGTTCGGCAATCGCCGTCAGCGTCGCGGCGAGATCGGCCTGGATCAGCCGGTCGCCCTCCTGCAGCGGCGCGCCGCCTTCGCGGGCAAGCGCCCCGGCCGAACCCGGCCAGCGCGCCATGCGGCGATACATGTCGGATAGCGTGTCGGCCATGTCGTCCGTCACCACGAACCCGTCGCGTGCCAGCTCGATGGCTGGCTTGAGGATTTGCGGCAGCGTGAAACGTCCCGAGCCGTATTTCTCCAGCGCCAGCGCCAGGCCCGCGACGGTGCCGGGCACGCCGATGCCGAGCGCGGAATTGCGCGACTTGTCAGGATCGGGCTTGCCGTCCGGCCCGAGGAATATGTCGCGCGTGATCGCCGCCGGTGCGGTCTCGCGATAATCGATTGCGACGTCTTCGTTGCGGCCCGCCGAATGAATCACCATGAAGCCACCGCCGCCGATGTTGCCGGCGCGGGGATAGGTGACGGCGAGCGCAAAGCCGGTGGCGACCGCGGCATCGACCGCATTGCCGCCCTGCCGCAGGATGTCGGCGCCGATTTCCGCGGCAATCCGCTCCTGCGCCACCACCATGCCATGCTCGGCGGTGACGGCACGAACGGTTGAGAGATCGGGCGGCGCGTAGGCGCGGCGCTCCTGGGCAAGCGCCGCCGCGCCGCAGGCAAACACAAGGACGAAGGTGGCAGCTACTCGGCGCCACCGGATAGAAAAAACCGCCATCGAAAATCCGCCGCAGTTGGAAGACTGTGTGACGCGCGGCAGCCGCCCCGCCGTCGGTGATGCATGCTATATGGGTTTGGATTCGACAGGCAGAACGTTTCACGCGACTTTGAAGGGAAATATCCGGCATGGCGGTGACCGCTTCCGAGGCGCAAGGCGGCGAAATTCCGCATGTTTATCCCGGCCGTGCCGCCGTCGTGAGCTGGATCTTCTTCGATTGGGCCGCGCAGCCTTATTTCACGCTGATCACGACCTTCGTTTTCGCGCCTTATTTCGCGAGCTTCGTCGCGTCCGACCCGGCAAGCGGGCAGGCGTTGTGGGGATTTGCCACCGCCGCCGCCGGCCTGATGATCGCGCTGCTGTCGCCGGTGCTGGGCGCCATTGCCGATGCCAGCGGCCGCCGCAAGCCGTGGATCGCCGGTTTTGGATCGCTGCTGGTGATCGGCGCCTGCCTGATGTGGTTCGGCAAGCCCGGCGATGCGAGCGTCATCCCGCCGCTGCTGCTCGCCTATGCGATTGCCAGCGTGGGCGTCGAATTCGCCACCGTCTTCAACAATGCGATGATGCCGACGCTGGTGCCGCCGGACAGAATCGGCCGGCTGTCCGGCACCGGATGGGCGACCGGCTATATCGGCGGCATTCTGAGCCTCGTCCTGGTGCTCGGCTTCCTCGCCGCCAGCCCCGACACCGGTCGTACCCTGTTCGGCCTTGCGCCGCTGTTCGGGCTCGATCCGGTCTCGCATCAGGGCGATCGCATCACAGGTCCCCTGACCGGCATCTGGTTCATCATCTTCGTCGCGCCGATGTTCCTGTTCACGCCGGATTATCCGGCCAAGCGGCCGATCCGTGAGGCCGTGCGCGAAGGATTGCGCGGGTTGAAGCGGACGCTCCGCGAATTGCCGAAGCAGCGGTCGCTCGCGACGTTCCTGCTTGCCAACATGATCTATACCGACGGGCTGGTATCGCTGTTCGCTTTCGGCGGCATCTACGCCGCCGGTACTTTTGGCTGGCACACGATCCAGATCGGGACGTTTGGAATTTTGCTGGCGATTGCCGGCACCTTTGGCGCATGGCTCGGCGGCAAGCTCGATGACATGCTGGGACCGAAGCGCGTCATCGCCGGGAGCCTGCTGATCCTGCTGCTGGCGCTTGCGGCGATTCTCCTGGTCGACAAGGATTCGATCCTGTTCATGGAGGTCGCACCGCCTGCGCCGGGTGGCGCGCTGTTCTCCGGCGCCGCCGAGCGGGCCTATCTCGTGCTCGGCTGCCTGATCGGTGCGGCCGGCGGCCCGCTGCAGGCGGCCTCGCGCACGCTTCTGATCCGCCTCGCGCCGCGGGATCGCATCGCGCAGTATTTTGGCTTGTTCGCCTTGACGGGTAAGGTGACGTCGTTCATCGGCCCGCTCCTGATCGGCGCGATCACGGCCGTGACCGCCAGCCAGAAGGCCGGCATGGCGCTGCTGGTGGTGTTCTTTGCCGCAGGGCTGGCGCTGCTGACGCGCGTGCGGGAGTGAGGCTGCGCTAGCAACGCAACAGACGACTGTCATCCCCGCGAAGGCGGGGATCCAGTACGCCGCGGCTCATCGGTTCGATCATTGCCGTCTATGAATACTGGATCACCCGCCTGCGCGGGTGACGACAGATGAATAGGTGGCGGCATTCTCGCGCCATCACTCAATGCCTGAAATGCCGGACGCCGGTGAACACCATGGCGATGCCGTGGTCGTCGGCCGCCTTGATGACTTCGTCGTCGCGCACGGAGCCGCCGGGCTGGATCACGGCGGTGGCGCCGGCTTCGATGCAGGCCAGCATGCCGTCGGCGAACGGGAAGAACGCATCCGATGCGACCACCGAGCCCTTGGTCAGCGGTTCGGCGAGCTTGAGTTCGGCCGCCGCATCGAGCGCCTTGCGCGCGGCGATGCGCGCGGAATCGACCCGGCTCATCTGGCCGGCGCCGATGCCGACGGTGGCAAGGTCCCTGGCGTAGATGATGGTGTTCGACTTGACGTGCTTGGCGACGCGGAAGGCGAATTTGAGATCGCGCAGTTCGGCGTCGGTTGGCGCGCGCCTGGTCGCGACCTTCAGGTTCATGTCGTCGATCACGGCGTTGTCGCGACTCTGCACCAGGAGGCCGCCGGCGACGGTCTTGGCCGTCAGGCCCGCGGTGCGCGGATCGGGCAGTCCGCCTGCGAGCAGCAGCCGCAAATTCTTCCGTGCGCCGACGATCGCGATCGCTTCTTCCGTGGCGTCGGGCGCGATGATGACTTCGGTGAAGATTTCGGTGATGGCGCGGGCCGATTCCGCATCGAGGGTGCGGTTGAGCGCGACGATGCCGCCGAAGGCGGAGGTGGAATCGCAGGCCAGCGCGCGGCGATAGGCGGTGATGAGGTCGGGCCCTTCGGCGACGCCGCAGGGGTTGGCGTGCTTGACGATCACGCAGGCCGCGGTGCGCTTCGGATCGAATTCGCCGATGCATTCATAGGCCGCATCGGTGTCGTTGATGTTGTTGTAGGAGAGCTCCTTGCCCTGCAACTGCCGCGCGGTGGAGACGCCGGGCCGCTTGTCGGGCGTGGCATAGAACGCCGCCTTCTGATGCGGGTTCTCGCCATAGCGCAGCGACTGGATCAGCCGGCCGCCGAAGGCGCGGAAGTCCGGCGCGTCGGTCTCGTTCTGCGCGGCGAACCAATTTGAGATCGCGGCGTCATAGGCCGCCGTGCGGGCATAGGCCTTGGCGGCGAGGCGGCGGCGCAGCGCCAGCGTCGTCGCGCCCTTGTTGGCGGCGAGCTCGTCGAGCACGGCCTGGTAATCCTGCGCCTCGACGACGACGGCGACATCGTCGTGATTCTTCGCTGCGGCGCGGATCATCGCCGGACCGCCGATGTCGATATTCTCGATGCAGTCCTCAAAACCGGCGCCTTTGTCGACGGTCGCCTCGAACGGATAGAGGTTGACGACGAGCAGATCGATCGGCGCGATGCCGTGCGCCCTCATGGCGTCGGCATGCTCCTTGTTGTCACGGATCGCGAGCAGGCCGCCATGGACTTTCGGGTGCAGCGTCTTGACCCGGCCGTCCATCATTTCGGGAAAGCCGGTCAGTTCCGAGACGTCCCTGACCTTGAGGCCAGCCGCTGCGATCGCCTTGGCGGTGCCGCCGGTCGAGACGAGCTCGACGCCATGGCCGGCGAGCGCCTTGGCGAATTCGATCAGGCCGGTCTTGTCGGAAACGGAAAGGAGCGCGCGGGTGACGCGGCGGGTCGTATCAGTCATGGGCAAGGTCCTTTGTCAGGGGATACTTATGCCCAGGCGCGCGGCGATTAATCCCGCGCTTCCCGATGGTGCTCCATCCTAGTCGCCAGTCGCGCGAGCGCCGGCTGGTTAGCAGCTTTTGGCGGGGTTCACAATGGGGCCGGATTTGCTGTCCCCGCAGAACTCAGAGCGGCAGTTCCGGCTCGCGGCGGGCGCTGCGCCGGGCGCTGGTGGTGGCGGCCGACGCCGTCGAGCGGACGAAGCTCCAGCGGACCGAGGAGGCGTGGCGGGAATCCTGCCGGATCACGATCTGGGCGGTGCGGCGGGGGCCGTCATTGCCGGCCAGAAACACGCTGTCCTCAAGGTCGACCTTGTCGTCGAGCGCCTCGAAGGTCCAGACGTCGCGGTTCGGCAATACCAGCATGACGCCGCGGGCGTCGCTGAGGCGGCTCGCCTTGACCGCGGGGTGCAGGTGAAAGCGCAGGGCAAAGTCGGTGTCGTTGCCCTTGGCGCGGGAGCCGGGCGCCGGCGACACGGTGTCCTCGCCATCCAGCCTTCCGCCGTCCTGGGAGATCATCAGCACCCTTCGATGCACGATGCCAAAGCGCGCGACATAGCCGTCATGCGAGGTGGTCAGCAGGTCGCCGTCGGCGACCGCCTCGCGGTAGCTTTCCACATTGGAAGGTCCGCTGACGACCGGCGCGCCCTGCAACAGGCGCTTCATCGCCGATAGTTCGACGAACTGGCACGAGGACGTATCGTGATAGGTCAGCGTCGAATGCGCCATCGTGCTGCGGGCAAAGCTGCGCCAGTTGTCGCGGCCGGTCGAGGGCATGCCGCAATTGACGATGATGCGGCTCGCGCCCGACGACAGTTCGAACGACAGGCAGCCGGCATGCGCCTCCTGGCTGACATTCGGCGGCGGCGGCGGACCGGAGTCGATGATGACCGTCGTGGTGCCGGCATCGAGGCGCTGGAAGCCGGTATGCGGCATGTTCGCCATCGGCACGCCGTGGGTGTCGTCATAGGCGAGCAGTGTCGCCACCAGGTCGGAAGGCGCGTTGCTCATGCCGTTGAACAGCGCAAAGCTGCCGTCGCCGTGACGGAAGAAGCGCAGCATCGGCATCATGCGGTCGATTGCATTCAATAGCGCCGGCGGCGGCGCGATGTTGCGGGCGGCAAAGGTCTGGCGCAGCGGCAGCAAATCGCTGAGCAGTTCGACCAGCGCGCCGGGATTGCGCGAGATATGTCCGCCGTCGGGCAGGACCTGGCGCTGCAACTCGTCGGACAGCCGCCGCGTGGCGGTGCGGATGTGACGCGCCTGATTGGCCAGGCACAGCGAGGCATAGCACAGTGCGATCAGGACCTGCAGCCGCGGCACGCCGTCGACGATGTCGAACATCGCATAGCGCAGATACCTGATCTCGCGGGTCAGTCCGCGCAGATATTTGCGATAGAATTTTCCGTCGGTGTCGCCGAGCACCAGCGGCGCCTGCGACAACAGCGAGATGACGCGGCGCGCCAGCACGTCGGGACGGCGCTCGAGCGGCCGCTTGCGCGCGGGATTGGAGATCCAGTCGTCGACCAGCGAGCGCGCATTGGCGCGGGTCAGCGCGGTGTCGGCGGCGCGCAAATGGCGCAGCCAGCCGAAGCCGAGCAGGGCGACTTCCCAGTCTTCCGACGGCGGTTCGAGGTCGAAGATCGAGCGGCCATGGCAGGTCACGATCTTGCCGGCGAACACGAAGCGGCCGGCATAGATCTCGGCGGCGCGGGTGGCGTCGGCGGTACGCAGGTCATGCGGGGCGATGATCAGCCGGTCGGCGCGGCCCGGCCACAGCCGCGACACCGCCACCGTCGCTCCCGTGGCGCGCGCGATCACGGTCCGCGCCGAGCGGCTCATGATAAGCGTCGAGATGCGTCTGCGTTGAGCGACCGACACGCCGTGCCTTGGAAAGGGAGGGAGGGGGTATTCTGGCGAATCCTTTTAATCCGGAAACGCCGGCAACACACCATCTTGCAAAGCGACGAATCACCCGAGGCGTGGGCGATTCAGGCTGAAAATCTGGATTCAGGACTTGACCAGACGCGCCGCGTAAAATCCATCCAGGCCGCCGAGCCGGGGGTCGGAATGGGGCAAATGGCAGGGCAGGGTGCGTAAATCGCCCGATGTGGTGAGGATTTCGCCCAGGTTTGCGACTTCGTCCGCCCCGATCGGGGCGCGGCGCACGTCCGCCTCTGACGCCAGCAGGGCGGCGACCGCCTGCTCGCCTTCCTCCGGCTCCAGCGAACAGGTGCAATAGACCAGCGTTCCGCCGGGCTTGAGCAGGGCGACCGCCCGCTGCAGCAGCCGCTTCTGCAGCGCCGAGAGCGCCGCAATGTCGGCTTCCTGGCGCAGCCAGGCGACGTCGGGGTGACGGCGGATGGTGCCGGTGGAGGTGCAGGGCGCGTCGACCAGCACGCCGTCGTAACCGCCATTGCCGGCGCCGGGCCACTCGGCGGCATCGGTCACGACGTCATCGGCCTGCAACGAAAGCCGCGCCAGATTGTCGCGCAGCCGCGCCATGCGCGCCGGCGAGCGGTCGACCGCGGTGACGCGCGCGCCGGCCTGCGCCAGTTGCGCGGTCTTGCCGCCCGGCGCGGCGCAGAGATCGACGATGGTCTTGCCGGCGACGTCGCCGAACAACCGCGCCGGCAGCGCGGCGGCGGCATCCTGCACCCACCATTGCCCTTCCGCGAAGCCCGGCAGCATCATCACCGAGCCCTGCAGCAGGGTGCGCACGGTGCCGGTCGGCAAGGTTTCGCCGTGCAGGCGGCTCGCCCATTGCGGCGCGTCTGATTTCACGGTGATGTCGAGCGAGGGCTCGTTGCCGATGGCGCGCGCCATCTCCCGCGCGGTGGCCTCGCCATAGGCGGCGATCCAGCGCGCCAGCATCCATGGCGGAATGTCGAGCGTCTGCGATTTGACTTCTTCGATCAGCGGTTGTCCCTCGCGGGCGCAGCGGCGCAGCACGGCGTTGACGAGGCCGGCATATTTGGCGGCGCGCCGGTCGGACTGCACGAGGCGCACCGAGAGGTCGACGGCGGCATGATCGGGCACGTCCATCCAGAGAATCTGCGCCGCGCCGATCAGCAGCGCGCTCTGCGCGCGCGGCGCGTCCGTCGGGACGCCGCGATCGAGCAGGCGTGACAGCAGATGGCCGAGCGTGCCGAGCCGCCGCAAAATGGTTGCCACCAGGCGGCGCATCAGTGCGCGGTCGCGATCGGCAAGCGCCTTCAGTCCGGGATGGGCGCCCGCGCCGTCGAGCTGATCGTCGAGGGTGCGATGCTTGTGCAGCACGCCGTCGAGGATGTCGGCCGCGATCCGCCGCGCAGCGAGGCCGGGCACTTCTGAAGGTACTGCGAATCTTGAAGGTGGCATGAAGCGGGAATGTCTCGGAAGGCGGAAAGGTTTCGGCTCATGCCATGGAAATGAACCAGCCGTGTGCCATGCGAATATGCCAAATGTAAGAATCGCCACAGACAATTTCTTGAATGTGATGTCATCTGTGCGCCTATCCCGTGCTATGGGAGAGTTGCGATGACCGACAATTCTTCATCTTCCGCGTCCGTCGTGGAACGCAAGAAGCTGACGCCTGCGGCCGAGCGCGCGCTCGCCGAGGCCGAGGCGCGCCGCAAGGCCGCCGAAGCCAACGCCGCCACGCTGCAGAAGGAGTTTTCGGGTCCGAAAGGCCCGGAACCGACCCGCTACGGCGACTGGGAGCGGAACGGGATTGCGTCGGACTTCTGAAGGGTACTTTTGAAGCGGCAGACGCTTGCCGGCCCCTTGCCGGATGACCCGACTCAGCCCTTAGTCGGGCATATGCCTCCATATGAGCGAACCAATGCATATCGGCGCCGCGGTTCAGGGCGCCGTTTTGTGTCGGCCGCCCTGCCATGGCTGTTCGTGGCCTGCGTGGTGGCGGCGACCAACCTGCCGCTGCGCCAGTGGATTGGCTGGCCGTGGTCGCGTCCGGCCGACAGCCCGGCGGCGCGCGATGCCGAGACGGTCTGGAAACATGCCGGCAGCGCCGACACGCGCCACGGCGTCGATGTCGTCAGAACCATCGACGGCGATACGTTCGAGGCGCGGGTTCATTTGTCGCCAAGCCTTGAGCCCATCACGCGCGTCCGCCTGCGCGGCATTGACGCGCCCGAACTGAAGGCGTCGTGCCCCAGGGAATTGCAGATGGCGGAAGCAGCGACCGATGCGTTGCGCGCGATGCTCGGCGAAGGCGGCGTCACCATCTCCAATATCGGGCCGGACAAATATGCCGGCCGGGTCGTCGCCGATGTCGCCACGCGGCGCACCGGCAATGTTTCGGCCGCGATGCTCGCGGCCGGTCATGCGCGCAGCTATGGCGGCGGCCACCGCACCGGCTGGTGCGACGGCCGCTAGATATAGCGATGTTCGCTCAGATAGGCGATGACGCGCTCGCAGGCCGCTTCCGCCGACATGTTTGACGTGTCGATGGTGATCTCTGCCGACTCGGGCGCCTCATAGGCCTGGTCGATGCCGGTGAAATTCGGCAGCTCGCCGGCGCGGGCCCGGGCATAGAGGCCCTTGGGATCGCGGCGCTCGCATTCGGCCAGCGAGGTCGCGACGTGAATCTCGATGAACTCGCCGTCGCCGAGCCGCCGCCGCGCCATGTCGCGGTCGCCGCGGAACGGGGAGATCAGCGAGACCAGCGCGATCAGGCCGGCATCGACGAACAGCGCGGCGACCTCGGCGACGCGCCGCATGTTCTCGACGCGCGCTTCGCTGGAGAAGCCGAGGTCGCGGTTGATGCCGTGGCGGAGATTGTCGCCGTCGAGCAGCGCGGCATGGCGTCCGAGCTCGGCAAGGCGGCGGTCCACCAGATTGGCGATGGTCGATTTGCCGGCGCCGCTGAGGCCGGTGAACCACAGCACGCAGGGCCGCTGCTGCTTGAGGCGGGCGCGCACGGATTTGTCGACGTCGAGCACCTGGCGGCGGATATTGGTGGCGCGGCGCAGCGAGAAGTCGATCATGCCGGCCGCTGCCGTGCGGTGGCTGATCGGGTCGATCAGGATGAAGCTGCCGAGCTCGCGGTTGTCGCGATAGGCCTCGCAGACGATCGGGCGGTCGAGGCTGAGATTGACGTAGCCGATGTCGTTGGTGGCCAGCGTGGTCGCGGCCTGATGCTCCATGGTGTCGATCGCCACGCGATATTTCAGCGTCGAGATGACGGCGCCGGTCGAGGCGGTGCCGCATTTGAGCACGTAGCGGCGGCCCGGCAGCATGGTGTCGGCGTCGAACCAGACCAGATGCGCGGCCAATTGATCGGACACCAGCGGTGCGGCGCCCGTGGTCAATACGTCGCCGCGGCTGACGTCGATCTCGTCGGTCAGCGCCAGCGTGATCGATTGTCCGGCAACCGCCTCGTCCTGCTCGCCGGCCGTGGTGATGATGCCGGCGACATGGCTGAGCTGGCCCGACGGCCGCACGCTGATCGCATCGCCGACGCGCACCGTGCCGCTGTCGATCCGTCCGCAAAAGCCGCGAAACTCGGCGTTCGGCCGGTTCACCCACTGTACCGGAAGGCGGAACGGCCGCTGCGCGATGTCGCCGGTCACGTCGACCGTTTCGAGATGCGCCATCACCGTCGGCCCGTCATACCAGGGCATCCGCGTAGAGGCGGTGAAGATGTTGTCGCCGTCGCGCGCCACCACGGGGATACACTGGACCTCGGGGATGCCGAGCCGTTCGGCCATGCCCTGGTACTCGGCGACGATCGCCGTGAAGCGGTCGGCGTCGAAGTCGATCAGATCCATCTTGTTGACGGCGAGCACGACGTGGCGGACGCCGAGCAGCGCCAGGATATGGCTGTGGCGGCGGGTCTGCGTGATCACGCCCTTGCGCGCGTCGATCAGCACCACCGCGAGATCGGCGGCGGAGGCGCCGGTCGCCATGTTGCGGGTATATTGCGCGTGGCCCGGCGTGTCGGCGACGATGAAGCGGCGGCGCTGGGTGGCGAAGAAACGGTAGGCGACATCGATCGTGATGCCCTGCTCGCGTTCGGCCTGCAGGCCGTCGACCAGCAGCGCAAAGTCGAGATCGCCGCCGGTGGTGCCGGCGACCTTGCTCTCGGAGGCGAGGGCGACGAGCTGGTCGTCGAGCAGCGTCTTGGAATCATAGAGCAGGCGGCCGACCAGCGTGCTCTTGCCATCGTCGACGCTGCCACAGGTGACGAAGCGCAGCGTCGGCCGGTCATCCTGGCCGAGCTGCAGGGCTTCGAGGGCGGCGATCGCGGGCGCCTCATGGTAGGACATCAGAAATAGCCCTCCGCCTTCTTGCGCTCCATCGATGCGGTCGAGTCGCGGTCGATGACGCGGCCTTCCCGTTCCGAGGTTCGAGAGGTCATCATTTCATGGACGATTTCCGGCAGGCTCGCCGCCGTCGATGGCATCGCGCCGGTCAGCGGATAGCAGCCGAGGGTGCGAAACCTCACCGAGCGCGACATCGGCTGCTCACCGGGCTGAAGCGGCATGCGGTCGTCGTCGACCATGATCAGCGCGCCGTCGCGCTCGACCACCGGCCGCCGCGCGGCGAAGTACAGGGGCACGATCGGAATGTTCTCGATCAGGATGTATTCCCAGACGTCGAGCTCGGTCCAGTTCGAGAGCGGAAACACCCGCATGCTCTCGCCGGGCGCGAGCATGGTGTTGTAGAGACTCCAGAGCTCCGGCCGCTGCTGTTTCGGATCCCAGCGGTGGGTGGCGCTCCGGTGCGAGAAGATGCGTTCCTTGGCGCGCGACTTCTCCTCGTCGCGGCGGGCGCCGCCGATCGCGGCGTCGAAGCCGCCGGCTTCCAGCGCCTGCCGCAGCGCCTGCGTCTTCATCACGTCGGTATGACGCGCCGAGCCGTGGCTGAACGGGCCGATGCCCTGCTTCACACCGTCCTCGTTGACATGAACGATCAAGTCGAGCCCGAGGTCGCGCGCGCGCTGGTCGCGAAACTCGATCATCTCGCGGAACTTCCAGGTCGTGTCGACATGCAGCAGGGGAAACGGCGGCTTGCCGGGATGGAACGCCTTCATCGCCAGGTGCAGCAGCACCGAGGAGTCCTTGCCGATCGAATAGAGCATCACGGGCTTGCGGAATCCGGCCGCCACCTCGCGCATGATGTGGATGCTTTCGGATTCCAGGCGCTGCAGATGGCTGGTGGTGGTGCGCCGCTCCTTGACGCCGTCGGCCACGGCAAGGGCCGGGGCGGCGGCCCCGGGATATTCAAGTGTGGTCGTCATGCTGCGACACCGAACAGGCGTGCCGACGTCGCCTTACAGAGGCCGAGATCGCGAATGCACGCGGACACCGAGGCGCGATAGGCTTCATTGACCCCGCAGCGCTCCAGAATGTCCAGTTGGGCTTCGCTCAGCGAGGCTGTTGTGCGGCGCTGGTAGCGGTAGGCGCTGTCTGAAGTGTGCAGATTGGGCACCTTGTAGATCGTCGCTTCGCTCGGGAAGATGACGCGCGCGTTGTTCACCTGCGTTTCTCCCGGCTCCCGCCAGGACGTCACGACATTTTCGGTGAAGCTGCTCGAAAGGCCAAGGCGGTCGAACAGGATGCGGACCGACGATGTCGCCTCCTTGCTCACCTCATAGACGTAGTGCGTGACCGGAACGCCCGCCTGCCTGGCGTATCTTGTCACCTGTACCGCGGTGAGCGCGGCCATGACATAATGCTGCAGCAACGTCGTTGCCGGTGCGCGCGAGATCAGCTTGTCGAGCCACGACGCCAGTGCGCTTGCCGGCTCGCGGTCGAGCGCGATGAGGTGCAGCCGGTGCCGCGGGTAGCCCGCTTCGATCAATAGTTGCAGCGGATTGAACAGGCTCTCGGCGATCACGTAGGGTCCGATCGTCTCCTTGCTGAAGATATCAGGCTCATCGGTTGCCGACGGCACGGCCCAGGGCGTCAGCGGCCGGCCGACGAGCGCATCGCGCAGGATGGCCTTTAGCGGCTGATAATATGAAGGCATCCCGGTCATGCCGAACAGGTTGCTCAGCGCGGTCGATCCGACACGCGCCTTGCCGCATGCGAAATAAAGCATCGGAAAGTCGTGCGCCGGGCGATGACGGAAACTCCTGGCAAGACACTCCGTCACCTCGCGCGTCAGCGTTTCCAGCGTGACGGTCCTGGTCTGGAATTCGCCGACCGGCGAAAGCGGCATGGTGTTGAGAGAATTGTCCTGCTGCCGGATCAGATCGGCGATGCGTTCGAGCGAAACGGCTGAGGCCGCGTCGATGGTCATGTCAGGAGCTCCCGGGAGTTTATCTAAGATTGCCTATTCTATAACGATCAACGTATAGTTGTTATTTCGGCCGGTCAAACCCGTACGATCCCGGGGGCACGCTCTGCGTGTAGAGAGAGAACGCCTAAACCGCACGCGCGACATTGCGCGAGATCAAGCTGCCCGCACGGTGTTGAGGAACTTCTCGACTTCCGCCTTCAAGAGCCCGCTTTCGCTGGACAGCGAGCGCGCCGATGCCAGCACCTGCGCGGAGGCTGAGCCGGTGGAGCTCGCGCCGCTGTTGACCTGGGTGATCTTCTCCGCGACCTCGGCGGTGCCCTTGGCGGCTTCGCTGACATTGCGGGCGATCTCGGAGGTGGCCGCGCCCTGTTCTTCAATGGTGGCGGCGATCGTGGTCGAGATGTCCGAGATCCTCGAGATCGTGGCGCCGATCTCCTTGATGGCGCCGACCGAATCCTCGGTCGCCGCCTGCATGCCCATGATCTGTGCGCCGATCTCGTCGGTCGCCTTGGCGGTCTGCGCCGCCAGCGCCTTCACTTCGCTGGCGACGACGGCAAAGCCACGGCCGGATTCGCCGGCGCGTGCGGCCTCGATGGTCGCGTTCAGGGCCAGCAGGTTGGTCTGTTCGGCGATCGCGGTGATCAGCTTGACGACGTCGCCGATCCGGCCCGCAGCCTTGAGCAGCTCGTTGATGCGCAGGTCGGTTTGCTCGGCCTGCTTGACGGCTTCGTCGGCAATACGGCTCGAATCGTGGACCTGACGGCTGATCTCGACAACCGATGCGCTCATTTCCTCGGCCGCGGAAGCAACCGCGCCGACATTGGTGGAGGCTTCCTCGGAAGCCGCAGCCACCATTCCGGAGAGTTGCTGTGTCTGTTCCGCGGTGCCCGACAGCGTGCCGGCGGCGGCCTCGAGTTGCTGGGAGGCCGCTGATACCGTGCTGACGATACCGCCCACGGCGGCCTCGAAGGAGTCGGCAAGCTTGATCATTTCCGCCTTGCGCCGTGCGGCCGCCATGGCTTCCTGATCCCTCCGCTCGGCTTCCATCTGCTCGATGCGGATCAGATTGTCCTTGAAGGTGTGGGCCGCGCGGGCGTTGTCGCCGACTTCGTCGCCGCGGTCCGTGTAGGGAATCTCGATGGCCTTGTTGCCGCTGGCGAGCTGCAGCAGCACGTCGCCGATACGCCGGATCGGCCGGGCGATGCTGAGCACCGAAAAGACCGATGACGCGATCAGCATCGCCATGACGAATGCGCCGACGATGAATGCAAAACTGGCGACGCGATCCAGTTCCGCCAGCAGTTCGCCTTTGCGTTTTGCCGCGAATTCGTTGGCGACGCTCACCAGGTCGTCGATGCGCTTGCTGACTTCGCGGGCCGCCGGCCGCATCCGCTCGTTGACAACATTGGTCTTCACTGTTTCGGCCGCGGCCTTGGCGCCGGCGTCAGCGCCGATGACGGCCTTTTGCGCCGCCGCCAGCTCGACGGCACTGGCCAGATAGGCCTCCACGAATTTCCTGGCCTCGCGATAGGCATCCTGTGTGACCTTGCGGGTCGCGCGTTCCGTCGCGGCGTCGATTTCCGTTCCGGCTTCGGCCGTGTGGGTGCGGAGTGTCTCGAGGAACTTGTCCACCTCGGCGACGGACGGCGCGGTGCGGATCTCGGCAGCGGCGAGCTGCGCGCGGGCCATCGCCGTCTGCGTCGCCTGTGCATTGCCTTTGTTAAGGTAGTTGATCGTGACCAGACGGTTGGATTCCGCGATCGACCGGTTGCCGATGGTCTGGTTGGTGAGGATGCCGCCGACCAAAACGATGCCGATACCGGCAGTCAGACCCAGCTTGGTGCCGATGCGAAACTTGAACCGACTCATGGTGCCCCCGCTCCCGTAATAGTTGAAGCAGTTGGCAACAGACAACTAAACCAAACGTAAAAGGAAAAGCCCGTACAACTACAGGGGGTGCGGCCGCAAGCTGCGAAGCGCTATAAGAAAAGCTGCGCATCCACCCAGCGCGGCGCGAGGCGTCCTGGTGATGCGCGGACAGAGCCGGCGATCGGACGAGGGCCGATTCGAAAGGCCAATTGCAGCATCGGTCTGCAACGGAACCATCGCTCGAAAAGCCCGGCATCGATATCACCCGCAACAGTGGAAGACCGGCAGGGATTGCTTCTGCAGCACACAGGATTCGCAAAGTTCATAAGAGATCCGCATACCCCGGCCCGGGTGTGGGTGCATCATTCGCAAAAAAAGACCGCCCGAAGGCGGTCCAAAGCTGCGCATTGGCAGGATTCTTGTCCAATTCGAAAGCGATTCGAACCGCTCAGCGTGTAACGGTCACGGTGGTTCCAACGGACACGCGCTGGTAGAGGTCGGTGATGTCGGCGTTGAGCATCCGGATGCAGCCATAGGATACGAAGCCGCCGACCGAGCTCGGCACGTTGGTGCCGTGAATGGCATACTCGCCGCCGGCCAGCGTCATCGCCGCGACGCCCATCGGGTTGCGGGGCGAGCCGCCCGGGATGACGTCGGGCATCTCGGGCTTGTCGCGCTTGACTTCGCTCGGCGGCGACCAGGCCGGATTGAGATATTTGCCGTCGATCTTCGTGGTGCCCGACCACTGCTTGCCGGCCTTGCCGACACCGACGGGATAGCGCATCGCGCGGCCGGATTCGAGAACGAGATAGAGACGGCGCTCGCCGGTCCTCACCACGATCGTGCCCGGCGCGTAATCGCCGTGGATCCCGACCAGTTCCGGCCGCGCCTCGGCGGCCGACGACATAACAACGCCCAAACCCATGGTGGCGGCCAACGCCACCGCAATCCTATTCAACATTATTCCCAGCTCCACTCTGCCCGCCCCGCTCAGGGGGCCCTCAAATGTTCCTTTCAGGCCCTTGCCGGCCCGCTGTCTCGCCCACGCCTAGTTTAGTCGCGTGTACTGACCGGGCGGTTTCAACCCGGCATCGAGACTGGTTTCGCTGGGCGGAACAAAGGAAATGTTTGAAATAAAGTAAATGACCGGAAAACAACACATTGCCGCGAAATAGCCACGAAGGCGGGCGGGCCGCTGACAAATGCGTGAGGAGGGCTGACTTACTGGCCATGGCCGGGCTTATCCCCGGCCATCCCCGTTCCTGATACTGGGGCCAATACGTGAATGCCCGGGACAAGCCCGGGCATGACGTTGCGGAAACAGAGGCGACTGTAGACCCCGAACGCCGGGTGCGATTGTCTCGCCCCGGCTGCGCGCCTGCCTTAAGCCGGCGCGCCCTTCTTGTTCTGCCGGTTCTGCACGAGATCGTCGACCACGGCGGGATCGGCCAGCGTCGAGGTGTCGCCGAGGCTGGACGGTTCGTCCTCGGCGATCTTGCGCAGGATGCGGCGCATGATCTTGCCGGAGCGCGTCTTGGGCAGGCCCGGCGCGAACTGGATCTGGTCGGGGGAGGCGATCGGGCCGATGTCCTTGCGCACCCACGCCACCAGTTCTTTCCGCAGTTCCTCGGTCGGCTCGGTGCCGGCCATCAGCGTGACATAGGCGTAGATGCCCTGGCCCTTGATGTCGTGGGGATAGCCGACCACCGCGGCTTCCGACACTTTTGCATGCGCGACCAGCGAGCTTTCGACCTCGGCAGTGCCCATGCGGTGGCCGGAGACGTTGATGACGTCGTCGACGCGGCCGGTGATCCAGTAGTAGCCGTCGGCATCCCGCCGGCAGCCGTCGCCGGTGAAATACTTGTTCTTGTAGGTCGAGAAATAGGTCTGCTCGAAACGCGCGTGGTCGCCATAGACCGTGCGCATCTGGCCGGGCCAGGATTTGGCGAGGCACAGATTGCCCGTGGTCTCGCCTTGCAGCACGTTGCCTTCGGCGTCGACGATTTCAGGCACCACGCCGAAGAACGGCCGCGTCGCCGAACCCGGCTTGAGTTTCGTTGCGCCCGGCAGCGGCGTGATCAAGATGCCGCCGGTCTCGGTCTGCCACCAGGTATCGACGATCGGGCAGCGGTCGTCGCCGACCACGCGGTGATACCATTCCCAGGCTTCGGGATTGATCGGCTCGCCGACCGAGCCGAGCAGCCGCAGGCTCTTGCGCGAGGTCTTCTTCACGGGCTCGTCGCCGGCCTGCATCAGCGCGCGGATCGCGGTCGGCGCGGTGTAGAAGATGTTGACCTTGTGCTTGTCGATCACGTTCCAGAACCGCGAATTGTCCGGATAGTTCGGCACGCCTTCGAACATCAGCGTGGTGGCGCCGTTCGCCAGCGGTCCATAGAGAATGTAGCTGTGGCCGGTGACCCAGCCGACGTCCGCGGTGCACCAGTAGATGTCGCCGTCGTGATAGTCGAAGACGTATTGATGCGTCATCGAGGCGAACACCAGATAGCCGCCGGTGGTGTGCAGCACGCCCTTGGGCTGGCCGGTGGAGCCCGACGTATAGAGGATGAACAGCGGGTCTTCAGCGTGCATGTGCTCGGCCGGGCACTCCGTCGTCACCATCGCGGCCGCTTCGTGGTACCAGAAATCGCGCGACGGATTCATGTCGATGGCAGCGCCGGTGCGCTTGACCACCACGACCCAGTCGACGCCGCCGGCCTTGGCGATCGCGGCATCGACATTGGCCTTGAGCGGCACCTTCCGGCCGCCGCGCAGGCCTTCGTCGGCGGTGATGATGACCTTGGACTGGCAGTCGGTGATGCGCTGGGCGAGGCTGTCGGGCGAGAAGCCGGCGAACACCACCGAATGGATCGCGCCGATCCGCGCGCAGGCCAGCATCGCATAGGCCGCTTCCGGGATCATCGGCAGATAGATGGTGACGCGGTCGCCCTTCTTGACGTTCCGCGTGCGCAGGATGTTGGCCATCTTGCAGACTTCGTCATGCAGCTGGCGGTAGGTGATGTGCTTGGATTGGGAAGGATCGTCGCCCTCCCAGATGATGGCGGTCTGGTCGCCGCGTTTTTCGAGATGGCGGTCGATGCAGTTCCAGGCCGCGTTCAGCACGCCGTCCTCGAACCATTTGATCGAGATGTTGCCGGGCGCAAAGGAGACGTTCTCGATCTTGTGGGGCGGCTTCATCCAGTCGAGGCGCTTGGCCTGTTCGGCCCAGAAGCCGTTGGGGTCCGAGACCGAGCGGGCGTACATTTCGCGGTACTTGGCGTCATCGACATAGGCGCGCTTGGCCCAATCGGCGGATACGTCGTAAATCTTCTCGGACATGCTTCCCTCCCACTCGTTGCGGTCCCATGTCGAGGCGGCCGCAAGTCGTCCTGAATTGTTGCTGCGATTATGCGTCGCGGGGCGATACCCGGACAAGGCGGAACGTCTGCGACCTTGGTCGGCCGGCCGGTTCCCGGCCTTGTCAGGGATCAAAGTCGCTAAATTTTTCGGGAGCCGGGGCAGGGCCAAATCAACGTTATCGCCGGATGGCACCTATGAAAGGTATTTAGTAACCGCCGATGACGGAATCGGGACTCGCAATGCGGATCGTTACCCCCTAAATGGCCTCCCCGGGGCCGATGGCCCTCCGGAACCAAGCCATAACAAAAGGCATTACCGGCAAAACAGGCGGAGCAGGGCGACAACAGTCATGATGGATCAGCAGAATTTCGAGGCTACGCGGCCCGTTTCCGCCGATCCCGCCGTGGCACTGGCGCAAGCGCTTGGCCAACTGCCGAAGGAACCGGCCAAGGCCGCCGCGGCAAAGCCGCACATCGTCGCCAAGACCTCCGTTGAGGAATTGGCGCAAGAACTCGGCCTCAAGCTCGGCGACCAGAACGGGCTGACGATCCGCCGCGTCAAGCGCGGCAAGGGCTATTCATTCCATCGCGCCAACGGCTCGCAGATCCGCCACGCCGGCACCATTCGCCGCCTGCATTCGATGGCGGTGCCGCCGGCCTATCGCGACGTGCGCTATTCGGCCGATCCGAGTTCGCATCTGCAGGCGGTCGGCATCGATGCCGCGGGCCGGCTGCAATACCGCTATCACGCCGATTGGGAAAAGGTCCGCGAGCAGCGCAAGGCGCATCGCCTGGCGCGGCTGGTGGCGGCGCTGCCGAAGATCCGTCGGAAAGTCTCCGCCTATCTGTCCGGCGACGAGCCGACGCGCGAATTCGCGCTTTCGGCGGTGATCGAACTGATCGCGCGCACCGCGATCCGCCCGGGCAATGAATCCTACGCCCGCCTCAACGGCACCCGCGGCGCGACCACGATGCTCAAGTCCAACGTGACGCTGGAAGACGATTGCTTCGTCCTGACCTTCAAGGCCAAGGGCGGCAAGGCCGTGCGCAAGGAATGCGACGCCGCAAAACTGGTGCGCGCCATCGGTATCCTCAGAACCGTGCCGGGCAAGCGCATGTTCCAGTACTATGATCGTTCCGGCGTCGTGCGCGCCGCCTCGACCACGGCGGTGAATGCGTTCCTGCGCGAGATCGCCGGCATCAAGATTTCGCTGAAGGATTTCCGCACGCTGATGGCGTCGGCCGTCGTGCTGGAATCGCTGTCGCGGATTTCGCCGGCGGCAAGCGAGCGCGGCCGCAAGAAACAGGTGCTGGACGCCGTGCGCGCCGCGGCCGACGAGCTCTCCAATACGCCGGCGATCTGCCGCAAGAGCTACGTCCACGACACCATCGTCACCGCCTTCGAGGACGGCATCCTGGAGCGTTTTGCTTCGACGATGAAGGGCTACCGCACCCAGGCCAAGCGCGAAGCGTTGCTGGCGCAGGTGGTCACGGCCGCGGCGGCGTAACGCGCTGCCGTAGGGTGGGCTGAGCGAAGCGAGCCCACCGTCTCTTATTATCTCCAGGAATTCGCTCGTGAATGGTGGGCACGCTGCGCTTTGCCCACCCTACAAGACTGCGCGATTGGTCGCTTACATCCCGCCCATCTTCAAGACCATCTTCCACTCGTCCGCCGTCACCGGCTGCACCGATAGCCGCGAATATTTCACCAGCGCCATGTCGGCGAGCTTCTTGTCGGCCTTGATCGCGGCCATCGTCACCGGCGTCTTCAGCGGCTTGTCGGCCTTGATGTCGACGCAGACGAATTTTCCGGTTTTGTCGGAGGGATCGGGATAGGCCTCCTTGATCACCTCCGCGATGCCGACGATCTCCTTGCCCTCGTTGGAATGATAGAAGAAGGCCTTGTCGCCTTTCTTCATGGCCACGAGATTCTGCCGCGCCGTGAAGTTGCGCACGCCGGTCCAGGCTTCGCCCTTGGCGCCCTTGGCCACCTGCTGGTCCCAGGACCACACCGATGGTTCGGATTTCACCAGCCAGTACGCCATCGTCATTCCTCCGCCTTGAACGGCCGCGTCAGCAGGCCTTCGATCGCGGCGTCGATCGTGATCTTTCCGCTCAATATCGCCGCGACCGCATTTGATACCGGCATATCGACGTTTTGCGAAGCCGCCAGTTCGATCAGGACCGGCGCGGTGAATTCACCCTCGGCGAGCTTGCTGCGGTTCGGCGCTTCGCCGCGTCCCAGCGCAATGCCGAAGGCGAAATTGCGCGATTGCGGGCTGGCGCAGCTCAGGACCAGATCGCCAAGGCCCGACAGGCCGACCAGCGTTTCGGTGCGCGCGCCGCAGGCGCGCCCGAGCCGCGCCAGCTCGCTGAAACCGCGCGTGGTCAGCGCCGCCAGCGCGGAGGCGCCGAGCTGGCGGCCGACGACGATGCCGGCGGCGATCGCCAGCACGTTCTTGGCCGCGCCGCCGATCTCGACACCGCGCACATCCGTGGTGTGATAGGGCCGGAAGGTGGCCGAGCCCAGCGCCTGCACCAGGTCGCTCGCAAGGCCTTCGTCCTTTGCCGCAAGCGTTACCGCGGTCGGCAGGCCGCGCGCGACGTCGTCGGCGAAGTTTGGGCCCGACAGGATGGCGGGCGCTGCGCCCGGCATGGCCTCGGCAACGACCTCCGTCATGAATTTGTGCGTGCCGCGCTCGATGCCCTTGGCGCAGGCGACAACCGGCGTCGAAGATCTTATGAGCGGCGCGAGCGCGGTCGCGGCCTCGCGCAAATGTTGCGCGGGCGTGGCCAGCAGGATGATATCCGCGCGCGCCGCCTCGGCCAGGTCGGCAGTGATGCCGATGCCTGCATCGAGACTGATGCCGGGAAGTTTCGGGTTTTGCCGCGTCGTGTTGATCTGCGCGGCGGCCTCGGCGCTGCGGGCATACAGCGTGACCTTGCGGCCGGCGCGGGTGGCGGCGCAGGCGAGCGCGGTGCCATAGGCACCGGCACCGATCACCGCGACGCTGCTGAAGGATGCCATATCAGAATCCTGCGCGGGTGTTGGTGAAGCCGGCGGGCGCCTTGGCGTTGGCATCCAGCAGCCAGCGCGCCCGCGGCGGCGCGTCCATCGTGTCGGTCAGGCCGAGCGCCATCCGCTCGGCGCCGGCCCAGGCGATCATCGCGCCATTGTCGGTGCACAGCGCCGGCGGCGGAATGATCAGCGTGGTCTGCGCTTTCGCGGCGACGTCCTGCAGCGCGCCGCGGATGGCGTGGTTGGCGGCAACGCCGCCGGCGGCCACCAGCGCGCGCGGCGGGCCGAACCGCTCGTGGAATAATCGCAAGCCGACGCTCAGCCGATCCGCCGTCGATTCCAGCACCGCGGCCTGGAAGCTGGCGCAGAGGTCGCTGACATCCTGCGGCTCCAGCGGCATCATGCGGCTGGCCTCGTTGCGCACCGCCGTTTTCAATCCCGACAAGGAGAAATTCGCATCGGGGCGCCCGAGCATCGGCCGCGGGAAGGCAAAACGCCTGGCATCGCCGCTTCCGGCTGCGCGCTCCACCTCCGGCCCGCCCGGATAGGGCAGCGAGAGCATCTTGGCGACCTTGTCGAAGGCTTCGCCCATCGCGTCGTCGACCGTGGTGCCGAGCCGGACATATTCGCCGACGCCGACGACGGCGACGATCTGGGTATGGCCGCCGGAAGCAAGGAACAGGCAATAGGGAAAGGCGAGCGCGCAAGTGAGCCGCGGCGTCAGCGCGTGGGCCTCGAGATGGTTGACCGCGATCAGCGGTGTATCGTGCACCATGGCGATGGCCTTGGCGGTGGTGAGGCCGACGATGACGCCGCCGATCAGGCCGGGGCCGGCGGCGGCGGCCACCGCCGACAATTGCGCAAAGCCGACATGAGCGTCCTTCATCGCCCGGCCGACGATGCCGTCGAGCAGATCGACATGGGCGCGCGCCGCGATCTCCGGCACCACGCCGCCGAACCGGGCGTGCTCCGCCGTCTGCGAGCGCACGATATTCGACAGAATTCTTCCGCTGCCGTCGGGCAGACGCTCGACCACCGCGGCTGCGGTTTCGTCGCAGGTGGTCTCGATACCCAGCACCAGCATCGGCTTTTCGTTACTCAATTTCAGCCCTTGCGCGATCGACAAAAACAACGTTTCCGTAACCGCGTAGCACTACGAGGTCGCAAGGTGCAATCGGGCCGAAATGGTTTTGGCGGAGATCTGACATATGGCCGTCCTCGTCACGCGACCAAGCCCGGACGATGATAAAACTGCGGGCGTCCTGCGCGCGCTGGGTTTTGAGGTGCTGTGCGCGCCGATGCTGCGGTTCGAGGCCGTCCTGTTCCAGGACGACGCGGAAACGAATTATGGCGCCGTCATCGTCACCAGCGCCAATGCGCTGCGCGCCGTCGCGCCGCAACTCGGGAACAGCCGGCTTCTCAAGCTGCCGCTGTTCGCGGTCGGCGAACATACCGCAGCCGCGGCGCGCGACGCCGGTTTCACCGAGGTGATCGTCTCGAAGGGGGACGCCGGCGCGCTCCGCGAGCAGGTCGTGGCAGCTGCGAAATCGAAACAGCTGAAGAAGACGAGCCCGCTGCTGTACCTTGCGGGCGCCGATCTCGCGCGCGACCTTGCCGGCGAACTCGGCGAGAAGGGATTTACGGTGGCGACGCGCACCGCCTACCGGATGGTGCCGGCTCCGAGCCTGCCACGGGAAATATGTGACGCCTTTGTGGCTGATAGGATCGAGGCGGTGCTGCATTATTCACGGCGCAGCGCGCGGGCCTTTCTGGAGGCGGCGCGCGCTGGCGGCGTCGAAATCTCGGCGCTGGCGCTGCCGCAATGCTGCATCTCGGGCGCGGTCGCCGCGGTGCTGCGGGAGGCCGGCGCGAGCCAGGTTACCGCCGCGGCATCGCCGGATGAAAATGCCCTGTTCGAGGCGCTGCAGCGGGCGCTGCAGCCCCGAATTCGCACTAATCTTTAAGTCTGAGCAGTGTCTTATCGGAAAACCGGTGCCGCCGCGGCCACTTCATGCTCTAACACGTCCCGATTCTGCTAAGTTCCGGCATCTAACCGTTCAGGGGAACCGCTGCGATGGTCGATAACAGGCCCGAAGACACCGGATCGCTGCCCGATTCAGGCCGCCCGAAGCGCGAGCCGCCGACCATCGATCTCGAAGCGGTGTCGAGCGAGACCAAGCCCGTGGTCGAGGCGACGTCCGAGCCGGCCACTGAAACTGCGCCAGAGGTTACGGCCGAGCCAACGCCCGAGTTTGCGGGCGCGCCCGGCGATGCGCCGCCGGTGGCAGCGCCGCCGTCGCGGCCGGTCTCGCCCTGGATTGTCGCGCCGGTGTCCGGCGCGGTTGCGGCCGCGCTGGTGATCGGCGTCGGCTGGATGCTGGGCTGGCCCGAGATCCAGCCCGCCACCGTTCCGCCGGCCGCGCAGCAAAACGCCGCCGCGATCGATGGCCTGACCGCGCGCGTCGCCGGCCTCGAGGCCAAGGCCGGCAAGGGCGTCGCCGATCCGGCCGCCGCGGCGCGCACCGACGCGCTGGAAAAGTCGGTCGCGGCGCTGCGCGGCGAACTCGCTGCCACGCGCGCGCAGGGCGAGAAGCTGGCGTCGACCCTGAGCGAGGTGCGGTCCGCGCCGCGCGCCGATGGCGCGCTGTCACCCGATCTCACCGCGTTCGCCGAACGCATCGCCAAGGTCGAGAACCAGCTGCGCGCGCAAAGCGCCGAGATCGCGCAGCAAGGCAGCAAGATTGCCAATACGCAAAGCGCCGATGCCAAGGCGGCGGGCGACATGCCGTGGCGGCGCGTGCTCGCGGCGGTGCTGCTCGACGTGCTGGTGCGGGTCGGCGATCCCTATCCGGCCGCGCTTGCGACGGCGAAATCGCTGGCGCCGAACGCGGACGCGCTGAAGCCGCTCGAACCCTTTGCGGAGAAGGGCCTGCCGAACGCGAACAGGCTGAGCACGGAGCTTCTGGCCGTGGTACCGAAGCTGACGCCGGCGCAGCAGCAGGCCACTGCGACGACCGGCACCGGCATCGTCGATCGCCTGCAGGCGGGCGCGGCCAAGCTGGTCAAGATCGAGCGCACCGATACCGCCGGCACCGACCGCGGCGCCGTGGTGGCGCGGATCACCGCGGCGGCGCTGCGCAACGACTTCAACGAGGCGCGGCGCGAATTGAAGACGCTGTCGCCGGAAGATCGTGCGGCGGCGCAGGGCTGGCTCGACCGGGCCGATGCGCGCGACGCGGCGCTGGCCGCCTCCCGTCAGTTTGCGACCGAGGCCATGGCCGTGCTCGCCAAGCCGTCGGAATGAGAATTTTGTGAACGCTGGGATTTCGATGATCCGGATCATTCTTTTTCTATTGTTGATCGCGCTCGGCGCGGCGGGCGCAGCCTGGATTGCCGAACAGACCGGCGACGTCACGCTGTCGTGGGGCGGCTATCGCGTGCAGACCACGCTGCCGGTGTTCGTGCTGGTGCTCGGCATCGTCATCGTCGCGGCGATGATGGCATGGGCGATCCTGCGCGGCCTCTGGCGCACCCCGGCGCGCCTCCGCCGCAACCGGCGCGAACGACGCCAGGCCCGCGGCCGTCATGCGATCACGCAAGGCCTGCTCGCGATCGGCCACGGCGATTCGTCGGCGGCGCGCATGCACGCCGATGCGGCGCGAAAGCATGCATCGCATGATCCGCTGGCGCTGCTGCTGCATGCGCAATCGGCGCAGCTCGACGGCGACCGCGACGGCGCGCAGCGCGCCTTCCGCGCCATGGCCGAGCGCGAGGATACGCGGCTCCTCGGCCTGCGCGGCCTCTTCATCGAGGCGCAGCGCGCCGACGATCCCGTCGCCGCCGTGATGCTCGCCGAGGAGGCGCTGAAGCTGTCGCCGTCCTCGTCATGGGCCTCGCATGCCGTGCTCGGCTTCTGCTGCGCCAAGGGCGACTGGGCCGGCGCGCTGAAGATTCTCGACAACAATCAATCCGCCGGGTTGATCGACAAGGCGACCTATCGCAGGCAGCGCGGCGTGCTGTTGACGGCGCGCGCGCTCGAGCTCGAAAAGGTCGATCGCGATCTGGCGCGCGAGAGCGTGATGGAGGCGGTCAAGCTGGCGCCGACGCTGGTGCCGGCCGCGGCGCTCGCCAGCAAGTTCGAGAGCGAGGCCCATCAGGTGCGGCGTTCGATGCGCCTCGTCGAGACGGCGTGGCTGGCGCAGCCGCATCCCGATCTCGCCGACGCCTACGCCCATGTGAAGCTCGGCGATTCCGCGCGGCAGCGGCTGGTGCGCATCGAGACGCTGGCGGCGAAGATGCCCGGCCATATCGAGGGCGCGCTGGCGATTGCGCGCGCCGCGATCGACGCTTCCGAGTTTGCAAAAGCGCGCGCGGCGCTGGAGCCGTTCATCGCAGCGCCGACGCAGCGCGTCGCGCTTCTGATGGCCGAGCTCGAACGCACCGAGCATGGCGACAGCGGCCGTGCCCGCGCCTGGACCCTGCGTGCGGTGCGCGCGCTGCACGATCCGGCCTGGACCGCGGACGGCTATGTCAGCGACCGCTGGCGCCCGGTCTCCCCGGTCACGGGGCGGCTCGACGCCTTCCAGTGGCAGACGCCGGTCGCGGCGCTGCCGTCCGACAAGGGACCTGCGATCGAATCCTCGCCGTTCGAGGAAGCCATGCTGGCCACCCCGCGCCGCGCCGTGGTGATCGCGCCGCCCGAGCCCGTGAACGAGGCGGCGGCCGAGCCGGCCATCCCGGTCAACCCGGAGCCATCGGTCGCACCGGCGGCACCTGCCGCGCAGGACAACACGCCGCCCGCGGCGGCCGCCGAGCCGGTCCCGACTGAGGTTGCCCCTCCCGAGCCCATCCCTGAGCCGACACCGCCGCCGCAAAAACCGGTCGAATCAGCCCCGCTGCAGCCAGCCCCCCTGTTCCGCTCGCGCCGGGACATTCCGAAAGCCGTTCCGGCCCCGATTCCGGCCGTAATCCCGCTGGTCCGAGCTCCCGACGACCCCGGGGTCGACGAGGACGGCCCGCCGGACGAATTCGCGGAACAAATCGGCCCGCCCAAGGCCCAGGCCGGCGGCTGGCGTGGATTTTTGTCACGCTGGGGCGGCAGCTAGCGTTTGGGAGCAGCGTTTTTCTTGCCAATCGGGGCCGTCCCCGATATCAGGTGCGGGCGTTCGCGGCTCACCGGCGAGCGCCGTTTCGGTTCGCCGCAATAGCTCAGTTGGTAGAGCACGTCATTCGTAATGACGGGGTCACAGGTTCGAGTCCTGTTTGCGGCACCACGCTTTTCTAATCCCACAACCGGAATCACCGAGCGGCGCATCGCGCCGGCGTGAAGCGCGCCCGTAACCCTGCAATGGCTTGTTAACTCGCCGCTCCTAGCTTGGCGGAACCTCCTCTATTGCAGGATTTTGCATGTCGCTCGATGTCGGCCTGAGCCTTCCCGGGGACAAGGCCGCCCGCCAGGGAATCTGGACCATCACCCCGCTGCACGTTGTCGTCGTCGTCTTCATGGCGGCAATCATGCTGCGCGCCGTTCTGCCCTTCAACGTCGATGTCAGCTGGTGGCTGATCGTCTGCGAGCGCATCCTCGATGGCCAGCGGCTCTATGTCGACATCCTCGAGACCAATCCGCCGATGGCGGGATCGGTCTATATGTTCGGCGTCTTCCTGGCGCGCGCGATCCATGCGCGGCCGGAAGTCGTGACCAACGGCCTGATCTTTCTGATGATCGCGGCATCGCTGGCGCTGACATGGCGCGCCTTGCGCTTCTCCTCGCTGCGCGAACGCGCCGGTGGCCCGGCGGCCGTCTGGGCGGCCGTGGTGCTGACCATCCTGCCGATGTATGATTTCGGCCAGCGCGAACATCTGGCGCTGATCGTGCTGCTGCCGGCGCTTGCCGTCTACGTCCTGCGCGCCAATCGCGAGGCGGTTGCGCCGTGGGCGATCCTGATCGCCGGCCTGTGCGCTGCGACCACCATGAACTTCAAGCCGTATTTCGTCTTCGCGGTCGGCTTCTGCATTCTGACCGCCGCCGTGCAGGCGCGCGACTGGCGCGTGCTGTTCGCGCCCGAGAACTGGATCGCCGCGGCTTTCGTGGTGATCCACGCCGTCTGTATCGTGGCGTTCTATCCGGAATATTTTACGCTGATCTACCCGCTGGTGCGCGACGTCTATCTGCTGCTGAAGGCGCCGCTCCTCGCGATTCTGCTGGCGTCGGCCACAACGTTCTGGCTGCTGGCGATCATGGTCGCGCTGGCGCTGCAAGGCCGGCGGCGGAAAGTAGACAGCGCGGCGCTGGTGATGATGGCCGGATCGCTCGGCTTTGCGATCTCGTTTTTCGCGCAAGGAAAAGGATGGGGCTATCACGCTTATCCCATGGTCGCGCTCGGATTGCTGGCGGCCGGCTGGGCAATCGCGGACAGCGGCGATGCGCAGACGGTGTCGCGCCGGCTTCGCCTAGGCGCGATGGCGGTCGTCGCGCTCATCTTTGCGAACGCGTGTCTCTGGTTCAATGCGAGCGTCGATATGCGGCGCGTCCAGGAAGAGGTGACGCTATTGGAGCCGCGGCCGAAGGTCCTGGTGCTGAGTGCGGCGGCCGTCATCGGCCATCCGATGGTGCGCGAGGTCGGCGGGACATGGGTCTCGCGCCAGCAGGCGTTCTGGATGCGGGAAATCGTTCGCCGTGCGCTCAAGGACGGCTCGATCGATCAGGCGACGGCGGATCGTCTCGCCGGCTACGTGGCGCAGGAACGCGCCGGGCTGATCGCGGATTTCAGGAAGCAGACGCCGGACGTGGTCGTGATCGACAATCAGAACAGCGACTGGGGCAGGTGGGCAGCGGCCGATCCCGAGCTTTCCGAGCTGCTGAAGGCCTACGTTCCCGTAAAGAATGTCGACGGGATCGAAATCTTGCGGCGCGCCGATCAGGGGCGGTCCTAGAGCCTGACGAGATCAGGTTCAGTCGATCGCCCGCTACGCCGGCCGTTGCCGGCTACTTTGCATGGGGTTGTTTTCGATATTTTGTTTGGGCGGTCGACCAGACGGCTCGCGCTACGTGATCTGTCGCACATAAAAATCCGGCCGTTATCCGTAGTCTCCCGGGCAACTCAAGGGGAGACCTCATCATGCGTAAGTTTATTTTGATTGCAGGCTTCGTTCTGGCTTCCGCCTCCGCCCATGGCGGTGACCGAAGCCTGTCACTTTCCGGCGTCGAGAAGCAGAGCGCGCCGGCGCCCGCGAAAACCATCGACGTGCCGCGAACGGCGGAAGCGCCTCAGGCGGCGGAAACGCCGAAATATACCGAGCGGCCGGCGATCGTTGAGCCCAAGGCCGAATCGCCCAAAACCGAGACGCCCAGAGCTGAAACGTCCAGGGGTGAGACATCCAGAGGTGAGACATCCAGGGCTGAAACGTCCAGCGCGGAGTCGCCCAGAGCCGGCAGATACAGGGCTGGAAGGTACCGGCCCGCAGCACGGGTTGAGCAGAACATGGCCGAGCGGCCGAGCGCCGAACGCGGCAGGCCGATGATGCGCAGAACGGCGTCGATGTCTCGGAGGGGCATGAGGCCGCACCGCCCCTTCCGGCTCGCGCGCATCATCCACACGCTGCATCGCTACGGAATCTATTGGTAAGCGTAGGCGTAATTGTAAGCGTATGCGTTGTGTCTGCGTCAATGCCCGGCCTTTGCGCCGGGCATTTCGTTTTCGAAAAGGCTGCCGCCAAAAAGTGAATGGCCGGGACGTATGAAGCGAAGATGCGCTTCGCTTTTGTCCCGGCCATCACGACGTTGGTCGAAGCGCGGCGCCCGCTGGCGCCGCCAATGCTTACTGCGAAACCGTCTGCACCACGCTGCTGATCGGGCGGCTGGCGACCGCGGGCATCTTCTGGTCCTTCACCAGCATCGCGTCATATTCCGGCAGGGTTTCGAGCTGCTCCTTGGCGCGCATCTGCACGACCTTGTAGCCGCCGGCTTTCAGGCGGCGCAGCAGCGTCGGCAGGGCCAGCGCGGTGTGCTTCTGCAGATCGTGCATCAGGATCACGCCCTTGCCCTGCTTGTCGAGCTTGGTCATGACGTTCTGGATCACCTGGTCGGGGCCGGACGATTTGAAGTCGTTGGAATCGACGTCGACTGAAAACATCGAGATGTTGCGCGAGGCGAGATAGCCCAGCGCGGCCTGCGTATGCCCGAGCCCGGGGAAGCGGAAGAACGGCGCGGGCGCGGTGCCCAGCGCCATCTTCACGGCGCTAAAACCCTTCTCGATCTCCTCGCGCATCTGCGGCTCGGTCATCTTCTTGCTGTCGAGATGGGCGTGCGACCAGGTGTGCGAGCCGATGGTGTGGCCGGCGGCGGCGACCTGCTTGAGAATTTCCGGATGATAGGTGGTGTGCTTGCCGACCGGGAAGAACAGGCCCTTGGTGCACTCCTCCGCCAGCGCCTTCAGCACCGCCGGCGTGGTCGGCCACGGACCGTCGTCGAACGTCAGCACCACTTCCTTGTCGGTCAGGAAGTCGAATTGCTTGTATTGCAGGAAGCCGAAGCCGGGACCGCCTGTCGTGTCGATTACGACGACGCGGCTGACGCCGAGCGCGTCCGGATTGGCGCAGGCTGCAGCAGCCGGCCGCACGGGCGGCGGCGCAGGGAACGCCGCGGGCGCGGCAGCAGGGGCCGGTTTCGACGAGAGCCCGGCGGTGGTCTCGACGTCGTCCCGGGGCGCAGGCTTCGCGGCGCTGGGTGCCGGCAGCGGCTCGGCCGCGCGGGCGGCAACGGTTTGAGGCGGGGCCGCGTCGGCGCGCGGCGAGGAAGTCCAGAACCAAACGCCGGTGATGAGAACCGCCGTCACTAAACTGGCCAGCATCAGGCCCAACGCATTACGCATCGCTACTCTTCCACATACTCAGGGGTACACAGACAACGGGCCATTAATGCCAACAATGTCTTAACGTCTGGCGAACACGCCCCGGTTAGGTGAAGAAGGTGAGGGGTTTATGGCCGAGTGACGTCAGTCACAGTCGGATCGCCCGGTTCCGCGCATGGTGCAACCATCAACAGCCGGTCCACGTAGCTGGACCAAAGGGAGCCGACCATGACCGCAATGTTCTTCAATACCGTTCGCAAGGTCAGTTTCGTTCTGGCCTTGACCACCTCGTTCGCCGCCGTGTCCTCGACCGCCAGCTTCGCGTTCAGCTCCGAGGCGCAGCAGATGTGCACCGGCGACGCGTTTCGCCTCTGCAGCTCGGAAATTCCCAATATTCCGAAGATCACCGCCTGCATGGTCAAGCACCGCACCGATCTGAGCGCCGGCTGCCGCGTCGTGCTGGATCGCGAATTCGCCGCGCAGAAGGGCAAGCTCGCCGCGCAATAACCGGTTCGCCTTCCAATCAGGCTCCCAGAAACGCTTGCGTCGATCCGACGCAGGCGTTTTCTGCGTCTTGGGGATGGTCAGATATGCGCCCCTGCCGGGCGCTTTTGGTCGCGCTGGGCCGCCGTGGGCTCGATTTCGCCTCATTCGGACACGTTTTCTTGACGCGAAGCAGTAACCCACCTCGCTCGAAGACGTTATAGAGACGTCCTGATTGCGGTTCCCAGTTACGAAGGCATAGCCAATGACCAAGATACTTTTTGTCATCCCCCTGGTTTTGATCACCTCGGCCGCTGCGGCTCAGCAGCCGCAGGACCGGCAGAAGGGGCATGATGCCTGCTCGCGCGACGTCTCCCGCTATTGCCGGGCGCAGATGCAGGACGGCGACCAGATCGTGCTGGCCTGCCTGAAGCAGAACCGCGCCAAGATCAGCAAGGGCTGCCAGCAGATGCTGGCGAGCCACGGGCAGTAAATTTCCAGCGGTTAGAATCTCCCGGCGGCGCTAGCCGCCGCCGTAGAGATAGTTCGGCAGCCACAGCGTCATGCCGGGCCACAGATACATGATCACCATGCACAGGATCACGATCAGCATGTAGGGCATCATGCCCGAGAAGATCTGGTTCAGCGTGACATGCTTCGGCGCGACGCCCTTGAGGTAGAACGCCGACATCGCCACCGGCGGCGACAGGAACGCCGCCTGCAGGTTCACGAACACCAATACGCCCCACAGGATCGGGTCGATGCCGAAATGCTTGAGCATCGGCAGGAAGATCGGCACGAAGATGATGATGATCTCGGTCCATTCCAGCGGCCAGCCGAGAATGAAAATGATCGCCTGCGACAGGATCATGAACTGCACCGGCGTCATGTTGAGCGACAGCACCCAGCTCTCGAGCAGCGCCTGGCCGCCGAGAATGGCGAACACCGCCGAGAACAGCGCGCTTCCGACGAACAGCCAGCACACCATCGCGGTGGTCTTCGCCGTCAGGAAGACGGCTTCCTTGGTGCGTTTCCAGTCGAGCGTGCGGGCGTGCAGTGCGAGCAGGAAGGCGCCGGCGGCGCCGACGCCGGCGGATTCGGTTGCGGTGGTGATGCCGAACAGGATCACGCCCAGCACCACGGCGGTGAGAATGCCGAGCGGCATCACCGAGGAGGTCAATAGCCGCAGCACCTCGAAGCGTTCGCCGTCCATGCGCAGATAGGAGCGCAGGCTCCATGCGGCCATCAGCAGCGCCGTGATGGCAAAGCCGATATAGAACTGCAGCGGCGGCCCCTTCTCGGCCTCCGTCGGCTCGGGCGTCGCCGCCGCGCTACCGAGCTGCTGCAGGCCCTCGACCGCGTCGGAAGCTGCGCCGGCCTGCTGATGGATCACGACGTACCACCAGATGGTGCCGAGCGTGGCCACGGTGAGCAGGAACGGCACCAGCGAAATGACGAAGTTCTGCACGACCCCGCCATAGCCCATCGGCTTGCCGTCGATCTCCAGCGTCTTCGCCAGCGCGGGCGAGACCATCGCTTTCGACAGGGCCACGAACAAATTGGGCGAGTACTGCGTCTGCAGCTTCTTGACCCAGTCGGGCACGTTCACCCGGGTCTGCTCCTCCGGCAGCGGCGGCGCGACCTTCGGATTGAGCATCGCCCAGCCGATAATATAGACGAGGTAGAGGAAGGCGAGGAAGAAGCCGGGAAACATCGCGGCCGCATAGAGCTTGACCACCGACTGTCCCGCGACCGCGGCATAGACGATGATCATCACCGAGGGCGGGATCAGGATGCCGAGCGTGCCGCCCGCGGTGATGACGCCGGCGGCGAGTTTTACGTCATAGCCGGCGCGCAGCATCGGGTTGAAGGCGATCACCCCCATCAGCACCACGACGGCGCCGACCAGCCCCGAGGCGATGCCCCAGAAGGTGCAGACGATCAGGGTCGCCACCGCCAGCGAAGCGGGCAGGCGGCGGAAGGCGAGCTGAATCGAATAGAACATCTTGTCGACCAGTGCGCCGCGCTCCATCACGTAGCCCATCAGCACGAACAGCGGGATCGAGATCAGCGTATCGTTGGTCATCGCGCCATAGGTGCGCTGGACCATCAGCTCGAACACCTTGTTATGCGTCCAGTGGTGCGACGGGTCGTAGAACGCGATGAAGCCGAAGAACATGCCAAGGCCCATCAGCGTGAAGGCCGTGGCAAAACCCATCATGATGACGACGACGATCAGCGCCAGCATCAAGAGTCCGAGTGCCGGATCGCTCATGTCTGTGTTTCCCCGCCCATGCCGCGCTGCCGGGCCATTTCGTCAATGCGCGCCGCGCCTTCGATGGCCATCTTGCGCGATTCCTCATCCACATATTCGGAGTGCGCGAGCTGCTCCTCGACGACGTCGATCTCGGCGACGTCATGGAGCCGGCTCGGCCATTCGCCGGTCCTCAGGCAGACGACGCAGCGGATGATCTCGCCGACGCCCTGCAGCATGATCAGCGCGCCCGCGATCGGGATCACGGTCTTGAAATGATAGACCGGCGGACCATCCGCCGTGACGTTGGAGTGCTCGTTGATGGCCCAGGAATCCGCGGCGTAGAAGTAGCCGGCATAGATCAGCGCAGCGATGCCCGGAAGGAAGAAGACGACATAGAGCACGAGGTCGAGCGAGGCCTGCGTGCGCGGCCGCATCGAGGAATACAGGAAGTCGCCGCGGACATGGGCGTTCTGCGCCAGCGTATAGGCGCCGCACAGCATGAACAGCGAGCCGTACATCATGTTTTCGGCATCGAAGATCCATGCCGTCGGCATGTTCACGATGTACCGCTTGAAGACTTCGATGCAGACGACGCTCATCAACAGGATCATCAGCCAGGCAGTGGCCTTGCCGACCCAGGTGGAGATGGCGTCGATCGTGTGCAGGAGACTCTGGACGCTCATGTGATGCGGCCGCTCGACGATGAAAGGGATGGTTGAACATAACACAAGGCACCGTCCGGGATGTGGTCCGGACGGTGCCTTGCCCGTTTTATTTCAGCTCAGAGCTTGCTGGCCGCGGCGTTCTTGCCGAAATAGTGGTCGTAGGCCATTCGGCGGTTGACGACGGTGTCCTGCTCCCACTGCGTCACCCGCTTGGCGAAGTTGATCTGCGATTGCACGATCTCCTTGAACAGCGGGTTCTCCCCGGACTTCTTCTTCACCACGTCGTCGTAGGCCTCGAGCTGCTGCTTCAGGATGGCGTCAGGCGTCTTGTAGAACTTGACGTTGTCCTTGGTCTGCATCTCGACATAGTCCTTCGAATAGCGGTCGATCGCCTTCCAGGACATATCGGCCGACGCCGCGTCCACTGCGTTGGCGATGATCGACTTCATCTTGTCGGGCAGCGCGGTGTACTTGTCCTTGTTGAACATGATCTCGAACTGCTCGGCGTTCTGGTGGTAGCTCTGCAGCATGCAGACCTTGGAGACGTCGGGGAAGCCGAGCGCCCGGTCGGAGGAGGCGTTGTTGAACTCGGCGGCATCGAGCAGGCCGCGGTCCATCGCCGAGACGATTTCGCCGCCGGGCAGCGCGTTCACCGCGGCGCCCTGCGCGGTGTAGACGTCAATGGAAATGCCGACGGTGCGGAACTTGAGGCCCTTGATGTCCTCCGGCTTGGCGATCGGCTTCTTGAACCAGCCGAACGGCTGGGTCGGCATCGGTCCATACGGGAAAGAGACCACGTTGGCGTTGATCGACGCGTAGAGCTTTTCGAGCAGCTCCTTGCCGCCGCCATAGCGGTGCCACGCCAGCAGCATGTTGGCGTCCATCGCAAAGCCCGGGCCCGAGCCCCACAGCGCCAGCGCGGTCTGCTTGCCGTAGTGATAGACCAGCACGCCATGGCCGCCGTCGAGCACACCCTTGGATACGGCGTCGAGCAGGCCGAACGCCGGCACCACGGCGCCTGCCGGGAGCACCTCGATCTTGAGATCGCCGCCGGTCATGTCATTGACCTTTTTCGCGAAGTCCTGGGCGTATTCGTGGAAAATGTCCTTGGACGGCCAAGTGCTCTGCCAGCGCATGCTGATCGGCCCCTGCGCCTTGACGACGCTCGGCGCGGCGACGGCGGTGGCGGCCCCCGCGGCGGCCGCTGTCAGGAAGCGGCGGCGCGACGTGGTGTCCTTGGTAGGCTTCGTCATGGGTATCCTCCCGGTTGAGCCGGCCTTGGACGGCCAGCCGTTGTTGCTTGGCGCGAACTTTACGGGCCCGGCCGGAGTTTTGGCAAGGATACGTTATACCAATGCGGCGTTAGGCTGCGGCGCGGAGGCGGTGGGCAACAACCCATGGCGGACGGCCGGCGGGCGCGCGGCCGCGCGGCGCCGCCGGATCAGGTGCTGCTGCCGGCCGCCGTCGCGACCACGGGCAAAACCTCGTTGGCGGCGCGGTCGGGGGTATCTTCCTTCCAGCGCACCGAGCCGAACGGCCGCTCCAGCATGCGGCGGACGCGGATCGGCTCGGGCCCGAGGTGAAAGTCGATCGCCCGCTGGTGCAGGGCGCGCTCGGACTGCGTCGGCCGGCTGCGCTGGCGCAGATAATCCAGCCAGGTCGGGCAGTGATAGCGCTCGGTCCACAATTCGGGATCGGCGATGTCGCGGGCGATCGACCAGCCATAGGCGCCGTTGCGCTGCCGCGAGAGCTGGACCTCCTGCATCACATTGTGGAAGGCGCGGGCGTTGTCCTGCGCCACCCGGTATTCGATCTCCACCACCAGCGGCCCGCTGCGTCCCGTCAGTGACAGTTTTACCTCGGGGTCGGCCAGCGCCTCGGCCGGCGGCTCGTAGCGCGCGCCGACCGGCGGCATGCGCAGCCAGATGCCGAGCAGCGGGGAAAGCAGCATCAATCCGGAGGAGACCAGGAGCGCGACCTCGACCCCATACATGTCGGTGAGGTGGCCCCAGCCCCAGCTTCCGATCGCAATGCCGCCGGCGATGGCGGCCTGGAACGCGGCCAGCGAACGCCCGGCGACCCAGCGCGGCGCCGAGAGCTGCACGCCGATATTGAACAGCGCCACCGCCAGCATCCACACCGCGCCGGCGAGCACGAGCGCAATCGCCGTCAAAATGGCGCTGGTGGAGAGCGCGACGGCGGCGATCGCGCCGGCGAGCGATATCGTGCAGGCGCGCACCGCGGCCTCGCCGCTCAGTTGCTTTCGGACGGTGCCGATGTTGAGCGCGCCGAACACCGCGCCCATGCCGAAGGCGCCGAGCATGACGCCGTAGGTCTGCGCGCCGCCGTGCAGCAGGTCGCGCGCGATCAGCGGCATCAGCGCCGAGATCGAGCCGCCGATGATGCCGGTGACGAGCGTGCGGGTCAGCACGATCTTGATCGACGGCGAGTTGGTGATGTAGCGCACGCCGGAGACCATGGCGCGGTTGAGCCGCTCGCGCGGCAGCCGCGACGGCTCATGGACCCGGTTCCAGAGAAACAGCACGATCAGTATCGGCAGATACAGCACCGCATTGATGGCGAAGGCTGCCACCGCGCCCGCGGTCGCGACGATGATGCCGCCGACCGCGGGGCCAAAACTGCGCGCGATGTTGTAGCTGATGCCGTTGAGTGCGACCGCGGCCGGCAAGGTCTCGGGCGGCACCTGCTCGCTGACCGAAGACTGCCAGGCCGGCCCCATCAGCGCCATGCCGGTGCCGACGACGAAGCAGAACATCAGAAGCACGTTGGGCGTGACCAGGCCGAACCATGAGAGCAAGGTCAGCGCGGTCGCGCCGGTCAGTGCGATCAGCAGCGCCACCATCGCGACGATGCGGCGGTCGTGCATGTCGGCAATGGCGCCCGCCGGCATCGAGATCAGCATGATCGGCAGCATCAATGCGGTCTGCACCAGCGCCACCTTGTCGGCCGATGAAGTCATCTGCGTCATTGCCCAGGCGGCGCCGACGCCCTGGATCAGGATGCCGAGGTTCGACAACAGGCTCGCCAGCCAGATCCGCCTGAACACCGAATGCCGGAGCGGTGCGGTGATACTGTCGGAGCGCTTTGGCGGTTCGGTCATATCCGGTTCCGGTTGGGCTGCTATGGGATGCGATGATTCCCGCGGGCCCTCACAGATGCCCGCGAAAAGCTTGCGCTGTCCAGTAGTTGGGTCGCTAGGAGGACGGTGAGGGCACAGCTAAGATGCGGAACGAGGACGGGGAAACCAGAATGAACCTGACGCGGCGAACAATGCTCCGGGGCGTCGGCGCGCTACCGTTGCTGGCCGGCGGTTTTGCCGGCAATCTCCATTCTTCCGCGCTGGCGCAGACGGCCGCAGTGCCATCCGTGGCAAGCGGGATCCCGCCTGTTCTGTTCGTGCACGGCAATGGCGACCATGCGGCGCTCTGGATCACCACGCTGTGGCGGATGGAATCGAACGGCGTGCCGCGCGAGCGGATGAGGGCGATCAGCTTCACCGATCCCCTGGCGCGCACCGACGACAAGGTGGAGCAGGCGAACCGTTCCTCGACCGAAGACCAGCGCCGCGAGCTCGGCGAGGCGATCAAGGAATTGAAGCAGCGCACCGGCGCGTCGCGCATTGCCCTCGTCGGCAATTCGCGCGGCGGCTATTCGATCCGCAACACCATCAGGAACGGCGGCGGCGCCGACATCAGCCACGCCGTGCTGTGCGGCGTTCCCAATCACGGCGTCTATGATTGGGATGACGGCGTCGGCAACGAGTTCAACGGCCGCGGCCCGTTCCTGCGCGGCCTGAACGAGGGCGAGAGCGAGGTGACGGCGGGCACGGCGTTCCTGACGCTGCGCAGCGACGGCATCGACAAGTTTGCGCAAGCCGACGGCCGCTTCGTCGGCAAGCCGGGTGTGGCGACCGGCATCACGTCCGACGGCCCGGCGCTGAAGGGTGCGACCAATCTCGTGCTCGGCGCGCTCGATCACCGTGAGGTCGCGTATCATCCGCGCGCGTTTCGCGAGATCTATAAATTCATTGCAGGCCGGGAGCCGGCGCGCATCGAGATCGTGCCGGAAACGGATGTCAGGCTGAGCGGGCTGGTGACGGGCACGCCCGGCGGTGTCGTCACCAACCGTCCGGTTTCCGGCGCGACGGTCGAAATCTACCGCGTCTCGGCCGAGACCGGCGAACGCAGCGGCGGGCCGATCCATTCGTCGCAGACCGGCGCCGATGGCCGCTGGGGCCCGGTGCAGGTCGAGCCCACCTGGTATCTCGAAATCGTGCTGACGTCGCCCGGATCGACGACGACGCACATCTATCGCTCGCCGTTTCCGCGCTCCTCCGACATCGTCAATCTGCGCGCCGCGCGGCCGATCGGGAGTGCGGATGCCGGTGCGGGCGCCGTGGTGCTGATGACGCGCCCACGCGGCTATTTCGGCCTGCCGCGCGACGTGGTGCTGATCGACGGCAAGGAGCCGAAGGACGTGAAGCCAGGCGTGCCGACAGATTCGACCACGACCTTGCGGCTGGCCGCGGAAGAGGTCGGGCGGCCCGTGGTCGCGATGTTCAATACAGAGCGTATCGTGGCGCGGGCGTGGCCGGCGTCGGAAAACCGGATTGCGGTGGCCGAGCTGACTTACTAGCTGTTTATCGACGGCGCCTTTGCGGCGCCTGGATCGAGGCTTAGATATTCGTGGCCCGCATGAGCGCAGCGATATGCGGGCCTTTGGCAGGATCCCGGATATGGCTGCGCTCATCCGGGCTACGAAAGTGGCATCCATGAGCATTGCCGAAGCCTGCGAGATGCCGGTTGCGCGGACGCCATTGGTGCCGCCGAGCCCGCCGCGCGCCCCTCAGAACATGAGCCTGCTCGGCCGGATGAAGGCGATCCGCGAAAGCCCGATCGGGATGTGGGGCCAGCCGGCCTATGAGGAAGATATCATTCAGGGCCGCTTCTTCGGTCGCAACAGCTTCATTCTCAATGCGCCCGACGCGATCAAGCATGTGCTGGTCGACAATTACGAAAACTATACGCGCACGCCGGTCGGCTTCCGGGTGTTGCGTCCGATCCTTGGCCAGGGCCTTTTAATCGCCGAAGGACGGGCATGGAAGCATCAGCGCCGGACGCTGGCGCCGGCGTTCACGCCGCGCGCGGTGATGACGCTCGTTCCGCACATGCTGGCGGCGACCGACGAGACCGTCGCAAAACTCCGCGCGGCGAGCAATACGCCGGTCGACCTGCGCGAGGCGATGCAGCGCATGACGCTGGAGATCGCGGGCCGCACGATGTTCTCGTTCGGCATGGACCAGCACGGCGCCACCTTGCGCGATTTTGTGATGGAATATGGCGAGCAGCTGGCGCGGCCGCATTTTCTCGATCTGCTGCTGCCCTTGAGCTGGCCGAGTCCGCAGGATTTGAAGCGCGCCCGTTTCCGCAAGCGCTGGACCGCGTTCGTCGGCATGCTGATGGCCGAGCGCCGCGCCGCCGGCAAGCAGGAAGGGGCGCCGGCGCGCGACCTGTTCGACCTGATGGGGGACGCGCGTGATCCGGAAACCGGCCAGGCTTTTACCGACGACCAGCTCGGCGACCAGGTCGCGACCATGATCCTCGCCGGCCATGAGACGACGGCGACCGCGCTGTTCTGGGCGCTGTATCTTCTGGCGCTCGATCCCACGACGCAGGAGGAGGTGGCGCGGGAAGTGGAGGGCGCAAGCGCCGGCGGCGCGCTCGATCTCGACCGGCTGAAATTCACCCGCGCCGTCATGGACGAGACGATGCGGCTCTATCCGCCGGCGTTCCTGATCGCGCGTGCGGCGGGCGGACCGGATACGGTCGCGGGCCTGCCGATCAGGAAGAAGGACATCATCCTGATCGCGCCATGGATCCTGCACCGGCACGAAAAACTCTGGCGCGATCCGAACGCCTTCATCCCGTCGCGCTTCATGACCGGCACGCCGCCCGACCGCTTCGCCTATCTGCCGTTCGGCGTCGGCGCGCGCGTTTGCATCGGCGCGCATTTCGCGCTGGTCGAGGCGACGCTGGCGCTGGCCAAGATGATCGGCGCGTTCCGCGTCACGCTGGTCGACAAGGAACCAGTGAAGCCGATCGGCGTGGTGACGACGCAGCCTGACCGTTCGCCGATGTTCGCCGTCACGCCCCGGTAGTACTTTTGTGATCGGGACGGATTGCCGGTGCGCCGAAGAAAACGCGCGACGCGGCGGCGGGCATCTTGCGGAGCCGGTTCCGGAGCGTCATCTAAAGTGCGATGAGATTTTGGATGAACCGTCATCGCGCTTTTTGCGCATGATCTTTTCGGAAAACCGCTCACACTTTTCCGGATCATGCTCTAGGTTGCCAGCATGAGCGATACCCAGGCCCAGTTCTCCGTCTTGCGCCAGACCGCCGATCCCGCGGTGGTCGACGCGATCTCGCAATTGATCGCCAAGGGCGAGGACCGCGATCTCAACCGGATCAACCTTTTGGATTTTGCCGCGCGCTACGGGCTCGACGAGGAAAAGGTCATTTCCGCCTTTCTGCATTCGGCGCGGCTCGGGCTGTTCGATCTCACCTGGAACGTGCTGTGCCCCGGCTGCGGCGGCGTGCTCGGCGCGCACAACACGCTGAAATCGCTCCGTCACGACGACTATAATTGCGCGCTATGCGCGCAAGGCTATGAAGCCTCCGTCGACGACCGCGTCGAGGTCGCCTTCACGGTGAGCCCGCGCGTCCGGCGCATCGCTGCGCATGATCCCAACACGCTGCCGATCTGGGAATATAACCGCCAGATGTTCTGGAGCTCGGGGATGGACCTGAGCGAGGAATCGATCCAGCGGCTGATCGACGAGGTGTCGCTCGAGGCCATCGAGCTGCCGCCGGGCGAAAAGGCGGTGCTGTCGCTGCAACTGCCCAACCAGTTCGTCATCGTGTTCGAGCCGGTGACGCATTCGGCGCATTTCTTCGACGTCCAGGGCGAGCCGAGCCGCGAGCGGCAACAGTTTTCGATCGTGTTCAACAAGCTGCACGCGCCGACGGGCTCGACCGTGATGCGCCCGGGGCCGCTGCGCCTGTCGCTGGAGAACCAGACCGATACGCGCGTGCTGCCCGCAGTCTGGGTCGCCAACGACACGCTCCATGAGCTGCTCGGCAAGCGCAAGCCGATCCTGACCGCCAAGCGGATGCTGTCCAACCAGACGTTCCGCGACGTGTTCAAGGCCGACAATCTCAACGTCGATCAGCGGCTGAAGATCACCTCGCTGACCTTCCTGTTCACGGACCTCAAGGGCTCCACCGCGCTGTATGAGCGGGTCGGCGATCTCGCCGCCTTCGATCTGGTGCGGGCGCATTTCCACGCGCTGCTCGAGATCATCGCGTCCGAAAAGGGTGCGGTGGTGAAGACGATCGGCGATGCCGTGATGGCGACCTTCATCCGGCCCGAGCATGCGATCGTCGCCGGCTTGCGCATGCGCGCGGCGATGACGGCGCTCAATGCCGAGCGCGGCCGGGAGGATTTGATCGTCAAGATCGGCATCCATGAGGGTCCATGCCTGGCGGTGATGCTGAACGAACGGCAGGATTATTTCGGCCAGACCGTCAACATCGCCTCAAGGGTGCAGAGCCTGTCGACCTCGCAGGAGATCCACATCACCGGACCTGTGATCGAATCGCCGGCGGTTGCCTCGATCCTTCAGAAGGAGGCGATCCGGCCGATCCAGAAGGAAGCCGCGCTGCGCGGCATCGCCGACAAGATGGTGGTGTACGAGATACCGTAATCGTGAGCTTCGTGTGCTCCTCAGGATGAGGGGAGAGATTGTGCGCTCCGCCATATCCACGTCATTGCGAGCGCAGCGAAGCAATCCATCTATCTCCGAGCTGAAACGTGGATTGCTTCGCTGCGCTCGCAATGACGGAACTGGATAGATTCATGGCCTCTCTGGATGAGAATGTGAGCGACCATGACGCCGCGCTACTCGATGACGATCTCGCCGGTCATGCCGAGTTCGGCGTGGGTCTTGCCGTCGCTGCCCTTGATGTCGCAGCGCAGGTCGCTGACGCGGCCGGCGGCGATCGGCACCAGCCACCATTCGGCGGACTGTCCCGGATAGACCTCGATCTCGCGGATGGCGCCCTTGAACTCGGCGAGCGTGACCGTCTTGCCGTCCTGCTGCTGCGTCACCTGCGCCTTGCGCGTGAACACCATCTGCGAGAACGCATGCGAGGTGAAGTAGTGCGGGTCGTTGCTCGCATTGCGCAGGATCAGCTTGTAGAGCTTGCCGGTTTCGAACTTGATCTGCTTCGGCGCGAACTCGTGCTTGCCGGGCGCGCCGAGATCGACCGTGAGCTCGATCGGCGTCTGCCGCGACAGGTCACCCGCCGCCAGCGCCGCACCAGAGGCAATTCCAAGCACAATGGCCGCGCCAAGCGCGAAGCGGAAGGTGGTCATACGCGTCTCCCCGAAAATCTTCTGCTGAAACAACGGGTTCGCTATTAATGCAAATGCGAATGATTTGCAATTGGATCGTGACGCGGGAGCCTGCGGCGAATCGCGCAGGCTTCGGCCGATCCATCGCTTGGCTTTCCGCTTGGCTTTCCCCTTGGCTTTCGAAGCACGCGGCGATGGCGGCCTTGAACCTTGGCCGTGCGCATTTTGACTCATCGACAAGGCGATCGCCGGCCAGGAGCGCCCGGGTTTCGATGCAGATGCTTCGGTCACTTCAAACGTGACGCCGATTTAATTTGCCCGTACACCGGGCTTTGATTGCGAGGGCGGCATTCTCGACCCATATTCAATCGACAGGCTTTTCACGCGTTTGCAGGTAGATTTGATGCTCGACGGACTGCGCCAATTCATTGCCGACATCGTTGCGCCGAGCGCGGAGACAGACCTCGCGTTCGACGACACCGGGTATCTTCTGGCGGCGACCGCGCTGCTGGTTCACGTCGTCTCGCTCGATGGCGAGCCGAGCGCGGCCGAAAAGCGCAAGCTCCACAGCCTGATCGAAAGCCGTTTCAAGCTCGATTCCGGCAAGGCGGATCATCTGATCGCGCAGGCGACGCGCGCCGAAGGCGAGGCGGTCGATCTCTATCATTTCACCAGCGTCATCATGCGTTCGGTGAACGAGGAGGGCCGGCTCCGCATCATCGAAATGATGTGGGAACTCGTATATGCCGACGGCGACGTCAGCGAATTCGAGGATAACGTCGTGTGGCGTGCCGCCGATCTGCTCGGCATTTCCTCGCGCGACCGGCTCGAGCGGAAGCACAAGGCGGCCGCCCAGCGGCAATCGGGCGCGCCCCGGGACGTTCCGAAAACGGCCGGCGCGACGACGTGACCGTCACTGCCACACCCATTGATTGTACTTCGACGCAGATGACGAAACTTTAATCTGCCTCCCGGCCCGTCGCGATAAAGCCGTGATGATCCTGAAAACATTGAACTTCGATTGCCGGGGCACGGAACGGCACATGGGCATATGCCATGCACGTGGCTTGCGCCGCACCTCGCCCCTATGCTCTCGTTCCATTAGCCAAGCGACATATTTTGCAATCGACGTAAGAGCATTCGACCGTGACTGAGCGTGTGACGCTGATTACCGGTGCATCAGCGGGGATAGGCACCGAACTGGCGCGCGTATTTGCTTCGCACGGCCACCGTTTAGCGCTGGTCGCTCGGCGTGCCGATCGCCTGACGGCGCTGGCGGCGGAAATCGCCGCTGCGGGCGGCGCGGCGCCGATCGTCATTCCCTGCGACCTCGGGCAGCCCGACTGCGGCGACAAGATCGCCGAGGCGCTGACATCCGCCGGTGTGGAAGTCGAGTATGTCGTCAACAATGCGGGCTTCGGGCTGTTCGGCAAGGCCGTGCAGCGCGACCGCGCCGATCAGCTCGACATGATCGCTGTCAACATCCGCGCGCTGACCGACCTGTCGCTGCGGTTCTCCGAGCAGTTGATCCGCCATCGCGGCGGGCTTTTGAATGTCGGTTCGATCGCGGGCTTTCTGCCGGGCCCGGGAATGGCGGTCTATTACGCCACCAAGGCCTACGTGCTGTCGTTCACGGAGGCGATGCGCGCGGAACTCGCGCCGCACGGCGTGCGTGTGACAGTGGTGTGTCCCGGTCCGGTGCCGTCGGAATTCCAGGCACGGGCCGGATTCCGGCCCGGATTTGATTCGCTGGTGCTCAACGTCTCGCCGGCCGCTGTCGCCCAGCAGGCCTATCGCGGGTTGATGGCTAACAAGCGTGCAGTGATGCCCGGCATCGGCATCAAGATTGTGCCGTTCCTGCTCCGGTTCTTTCCGCGCTCCTTCATTCTGGGCGCCGTCGGCCGTCTCCAGCTTCGCCAGCGCTGAAGAATCCCGTGTTTTTCCGGAAGTGGCGGCCGTTTGCGCCGCACGAGGCGCGCTGGCCCCGCGTCTGGCCCGGCGTTTGCATTTTTGCGTGTGTGCGTGAACTCACGCGAAATTAAGACTCACTTAGGTATGGTTTGACTTCGAGGTCCCAGGTAACGCCGATGTCGTTCCGGTCGCACAGTGGTCACGAAAACGTGCTGCCCTTTCCGGGCCGCGGCACGTCGGCTGCATCAGGTCCGGCCCTCAGGCCGGTGCTGATTATCCTGCACCAGGAGACTTCGACGCCAGGCCGGGTCGGCAATGCCCTGCGCGCGCTCGGCTATCCCCTCGACATCCGCCGTCCGCGGTTCGGCGATCCCTTGCCCGAAACGCTGGATAGCCACGCCGGCGCGGTCATCTTCGGCGGGCCGATGAGTGCCAACGATCCCGACGCGTATGTCCGGCGCGAGATCGACTGGATCGAAATTCCCCTGCGCGAGCAGCGGCCGTTTCTCGGCATCTGCCTCGGTGCCCAGATGCTGGCCAAGCAACTCGGAGCTGCGGTCGCGCCGCATCGCGAAGGGCGCGTGGAGGTCGGCTATTATCCGATCCGCCCGACCGCCGCCGGTCACGCGCTCTGCACGGGCTGGCCGGAGCGCGTCTACCACTGGCACGGCGAAGGGTTTCAACTGCCTCATGGCGCCGAGCTGCTCGCCGAAGGCGACGACTTTCCGGTGCAGGCGTTCCAGTCGGGCCATGCGTTCGGCCTGCAGTTTCATCCCGACGTCACCTACGCGATGATGCACCGCTGGACCACGCGCGGCTGCGTGCGGATGGATTCGCCGGGCGCACAGCCGCGGCATCTTCACTTCGAAGGCCGCGCCGTCCACGACGTGATCGAGCGCACCTGGCTGAACAATTTCATCGCCGGCTGGACCACGCGCACGCCGCGCGCGGTTCTCCTGGAGGCCGCCGAATAGCCGCCGCGCGGAATTTGCGCCGCGCCTTCGAGCATCTTTCAAAATCCACCGATGTGATAGTGTTGCGCGCCTGAAAGCCCGCGGTTCCGAACGGGCGATGAGGGAGGCGACATGACCGGCGAGGAGTTCGCGCGGCTGCTCGGCGATTTCACGCTGTCGGCGGAAACCGGCGATGGTGCGCGCTTCGCCAGCCATTTCACCGAAGACGCCGTCTATTACGATTACATCTACGGCCCGCATCGCGGCCGCGCCGACATCGCGCACATGATGCAGAACCTGTTTCACCGCGACGCCACCGATTATCGCTGGGAGATGTTCGACCCCGTGTTCGACGGCCGCCAGGGCTATGCCTGGTCGCTGTCGAGCTTCACCTCGACCATTCCGCAGTTCAAGGGCCAGCGCGTCGTGATCGACGGCATGAGCCGCTTTGTCGTGCAGGACGGGCTGATCGCGGAATACCGCGAATCCGTCAATGGCGGGGTCGCCATGGCGCAGCTCGGCGTCGAGCCGGCGCGGATGGGAAAAGTGTTCCAGCGCTGGGCCGGATGGCTGAAGGAGCGGCCGGAGACGCAAGATTATCTGGCGCGGCCGAAAGGCTCGCGCGCGCGACGTCAATGACAAGAACAACAGGGAGACCAGCCGTGGCCTATCAGCATATTCTCTATGAGGTGAGCGACAAGATCGCGACCATCACGCTCAACCGCCCGGACCGCATGAATGCGTGGACCGCGACCATGGAGCGCGACGTCCGCCAGGCGATGGAGGCCGCGGCCGGCGACGACAATGTCCGCGTCATCGTGCTCACCGGCGCCGGGCGCGCTTTCTGCGCCGGCGCCGACATGGAGGCGCTGCAGGCGATCGATCCCGGCGAGATCAGGCGCGGCGAGAATACCCCGCCCTTCGACATGAACCGAAGGGCGGACTGGCAGACCCGCTACGCCTATTATCCGGCGATCCCAAAACCGGTGATCGGCATGCTGAACGGCGCCACCGCCGGCATTGGCCTCGTCCATGCGCTGTATTGCGACCTGCGCTTTGCCGCCGACAACACCGTCTTCACCACCTCGTTCGCACGCCGCGGGCTGATCGCCGAGCACGGCATCAGCTGGATGCTGCCGCGCATCGTCGGCCACGCCAACGCGCTCGATTTGCTGATGTCGGCGCGGCGGGTTTCCAGCGAGGAGGCGCTGCGGATCGGGCTGGTCAACCGGATCTATGCGCCGGAGCGCTTACGCGAGGAAACCTATGCCTATGCCCGCGATCTCGCCGATTTCGTCTCGCCGAGCGCGATTGCGGTGATCAAGCGCCAGCTCTACGACGTGCCGTTCCAGACGCTGGCCGAGGCGACGATCGAAGCCAACCGCGAAATGCAGATCGCGCTGAAGGGGAGCGATTTCAGGGAGGGCGTGGCGAGTTTTGTGGAGAAGCGGCCGCCGAGGTTTACGGGGAAGTGAGGGGGGAGGGTCTGCCGGCCCGGCTTCGCCCTTCGGGCTACGCCGCGGCAGCCTTCGCTTGCTTCGCTAAGATGGAGCTCGGCTGGCTTGCCGAGCCGTAGCTTGGGAGGCAATGGCTACGGAT
>Ga0102590_1000236_pt1 | contig 143841 bp, 148 predicted proteins | sample AraplaMF_Col_mMF_FD_76859 | JGI IMG/M metagenome (GOLD analysis project Ga0102590, IMG submission 76859) | Arabidopsis root microbial communities from the University of North Carolina, USA - plate scrape MF_Col_mMF | ecosystem: Host-associated > Plants > Roots > Endosphere | place: USA... | reverse complement strand
CGCGCCCGTTTCCGTCCCATCCTGATGACGACGATGGCGGCCTTGTTTGCCGGCATTCCGCTGGTCATCGCCACCGGCCCCGGCACCGAGCTGCGCCGGCCGCTCGGTATCACCATCATCGGCGGCCTGTTCGTGTCGCAGATCCTGACCCTCTACACGACCCCGGTGATTTATCTGCTGATCGACCGGCTGCGGCAGCGGTCCCGGCCGGCCGCGGTGGCCGCGCCCGCCGAATAGTTGGAATTGCCGGCGACTAAGCGTATAGCGGGCAAATGTCAGAACCATCCAATCCGCCGGCCGTAGCCGACGTGGAGGCCGTGGCGGATTGCCCGCATTGCGGCAAGCCGCTGCCGCTTTGCATCTGCGACAGCGTCACCCCGATCGAAAGCAGGATTTCGCTGTTGATCCTGCAGCACCCGCAGGAGCAGGACAGGACGCTCGGCACTGCCCGGCTGACGGCGATGCATTTCAAGAACGCGGTCGTCAAGATCGGCCTGTCCTGGCCGAGCCTGTCCAAGGCGCTGGGACGGAAGGTCGACGATCCCTCGCGCTGGGCGGTGCTCTATCTCGGCTCCGCCAAGGTGAGCGATCTCGATACCGATGCCGAGATCGTCGCGATCAATCGCAAGGGCGAAGTCGAGCCGCACCAGCGCGCCATCCTCGAGGACATCGAAGGCGTCGTGCTGCTCGACGGCACCTGGAGCCAGGCCAAGGCGCTGTGGTGGCGCAATGCGTGGATGCTGAAGTGCCAGCGGGTAATCCTCGGTCCGAAGCGCCCGTCGCGTTACGGCCAGTTGCGCCGCGAACCGCGGCGCGACGGCCTCTCCACCATCGAAGCCGCCGGCCTGCTGCTCGCCGGCCTGGAAAAGCGCCCCAAGATCGCCGAAGCGCTCAACGCCAGTTTCGAGCACATGCTGGCGCGCTATCGGCAGGTGCAGGCGGAGGTGCCGGCGCTTGCGCCGAAGCCGAAGAAGCGCGATTGGCGCCGGCGCAAACGCGGCTGAGTTACCCATCACATTGGAGACGCTGCCAGGTCGGTTCCAGAGTCCGCATCGTCTGTGAGACCTTTAAAAAGAAAATCGACGCGGGCGGCAATTTGCCCGCCTGATGTTCCTGAATGGCCGGGAGAGGTGACGGCCGCGTGTTCCTCGCCGCGGCGATGAGCCGCGCGCCAGGCATCCACGCGAAGCACCGTTGTGGCGATATGTCGCCAGCACCGTGACGCGGAACGGGGAGCCATTTGCGGGCTCAGTGATTATCTGCGGCAATGCATCTGGGGCGCGCGACCGGGGCACGGCGCGTCTTCAACAGATTCGTCGCCCTGCGCTCCCTCAACGATTAAGGATATCGGCGTTTTGTCGTCTTCGCTTGCCTCGCATCTTCCTTTCGGTGGCGCCGAACTCAGCCTCCGGAAGAAATTCCGCCTGTTCTTCACGGTCGGCGTAATCGTCCTGCTGCTCGGCGGCGCCAAGGCCATCGTTCACACTTTCGGATTGGAGTTCCTCGACCTCAACGGGCTGGTGACGTCAGGCATCGGCGGCGCCATCTTCATCATCGGCTTCCTGCTGTCGAGCATTCTCAAGGACTACAAGGAAGCCGAGCAAATTCCGACGGCACTGCGCACCGCGATCGAGGCCATCGACGGCGATCTGGAGTGCTTCGCGCGCACCAACGAGCGCTTCAATCTCAGGGAAGCGCGGCTGATCCTGATCGCCGTCGTTGCAAAGCTGCGTGAAGGTCTGGGCCGCGCCTACCACCACAAGAACATTTCACCCGTGCTCGACGAGCTCGGCAAGCTGACACCGATCCTCGGCGGGCTGGAGAGCATGGGCATGGCCGCGAATTTCGTGGTGCGTCTGCGCACCAGCCAGGATGCGATCCGACGGGCGCTGCTTCGCATCTACACCATCCAGCGCGTCGAGTTCGTCCCGTCGGTGCATGTGCTCGTGCAAACGCTGGTGTTCTCGATCATCCTCCTGCTGCTCCTGTTGAAGACGGAGGGCGATCCGGCCGCCGCGCTGCTGTTCGGATTCATCACCTACATGTTCGTCTATGTGCTGTATCTGATCCGGCTGCTCGAGCAGCCATTCGCCAAGGGACGCGGCTCGGTCGATGACGTCAGCTTCTTCCTGCTCGATGAACTGGAAGAGCGTTTGCGGCGTTCGCTCGACCCTGCTGTCGGGCGGCCGCGGCTTCAGGCCATAGAGCGGGGCTAGAGCCTGATCCGGAAAGCGGGAGCCGGTTTTCCGAAAGGATCATGCTCAAATCGAAAAGATGGAGCGGGATCACGATTCGAAGAAAAATCACACGCCCATCTCAAATTCGCCGCTCTGTCCGAGGGGCGGCGTCATTTTCCGGGAGACGCGGGATGGGCGAGGCTTGAATGGAATTGGTGTTCAAAGCGCAGGCGTTCGGGCGATGGCAGCTCGGCCCGGTCATTGAAGCCGATGCGCGACCTCGGCGCTTCTACTGCAGGCCGTACTGAGCTTTGCCAACCAGCTTATCATTTCGGAACGTCGCGTTCATGTTCGCGCCGTACGAGCCTTGGCCCTTCCAGGCAACCATGTACGTGGTCGTGTTGCCGTAGCTGGCACTTGAGGTTTTGGTGCCGGGGCAACCGATATCCCGCTCTATTTGGAAGTATGACATGCCGTCCTTCATGGCGTCGAACTTGTCCAGGTTGACAACGCAGGACGGCGCGCTGGCTGTCTTTGCGTTTGCTTTGGTTGCGGCGGTTTGTGCGGCGTTTTTGCCGGCTTGGGCACCGATCAGAGCGGGGACGATGAACAGGCCGATGAAGCCGAGAAAGATATAAAACAACATCCGCATGGGAGACTCTCCTTCGCGCCCAAGTAGTAGCAGCGAAAGCCTAACCGTTTCTCGACCGGGTCAGGCTGCGTTATCTAATGGTGAGCAGCCTGCCACCCGGATCGGTAAAGTTGTCGAAAGCCGGCCTCGCCGAGCGGCATAGCGAGACGGGCCAACTGCATGTTCTATGCGCTGCTAATACCGCTATGCGTCTTTGCGGTTCCTGGTTTTTGTCTGGGAGCCGTGGCGCCGGTTTGGGGATGCATCCTGGCCACCGATTGCTTCTCGGTTGCGGGCCCTGGATTTATTTACGTCATCGGCGGCAGCCTCGTGCAGGACGAGTTGGGCCTTTGGCGCTTCCCTGGCTTTCTGGCCACCTGGCAACATGCGGTAGCCTTTGCCGTGATGGGCGCGCCGGTTGTCGCAGGACATCTCGTGCGACGATGGGCATTTGGCCGAAAAGCCATGCCGCTCGGTGATTCCAATTAGGCAGGTGTCGCTTTCCGCAACCGTTGCACTTGCGGCAAGCGGCGGAAATGTCTAAGGCATTCGGCGTGGGGCCACGTGGCGGAGTGGTTACGCAACGGTCTGCAAAACCGTGTACACCAGTTCAATTCTGGTCGTGGCCTCCATCCATACAATCAATGACTTAGACCGGTTTCCTGAAAAGTTAAATTCTCCCGAAGTTATGGCCCGGGGACCCCTTGGGGACCCACCACGATCGCAGCCTACCGCGCCCAAGCCGACGCCGAGCGAGGCGAGGTTGCTGGCTCAAAAGATGGAAGCTTGGGGGCGTTTCCCAACCCGAACGCCTAAAGCCCGCCGCCGCCGACATCGGTCTCTCCCGGAAGGACATCAACGAAGCCCGCCTGATCCGCGGCGCGGAGGCGGCGCGCCCGGCATCGCGTGCAGGGGGGGGTGCCATTTTAAAATCGAAAATCTGAACTCAATGCGGCACCCCCCGATGCCATATTGAACCGCGAAGTTTTTACTCAATACGCCTCTCCCCGCGACGGTCCGATTTCGGCAGCTTTGCGCCATCACAACCAAGCATAGTGATGGTGCATTCAATGAATTCCAACAGCAACCGGCCCACCGACGGCAGCCCACTTCCGATGGCCGTTGATCCCGCAGAGCTCCTCGATTGCCAGGAGACCGCGAAGCTGCTGCGCCAAGTTCCGGAGACGCTCGCGAGCTGGCGCTGCAAGGGGCGCGGGCCGGAATACGTCAAGGTCGGTCGCGCGGTTTACTATCGTCGCGCGGCGATCTCGGCCTGGTTGGCACAGCAGGTTGTGCGCCCGAGCGCAGCATGAAACTCGATCTGCCACCTTTGCAGCCGGGGCGATTGACAGCGCGCCCGGCGCATAGCGCGCCGTTCGTCCGGACGCACGACGACAGCGCGTCGACGCCGCCCGAGGTTCGCCATGACCTTGGGCGGCGTTTTTCATTTTTAAGGAGGTGAAGCACCATGGGTGATCTGATCATCTTCCCTTTGACGTGGCGCGCGCAGCCGCCGCGTCGAATGCGCCGAGCTGCCGAGATCGCGCCTTTTCCTTTCAGTCGGCGCCGCTACCTGGTCGAACGACATGCGCGCGCGATGCGCGCGCTCAGTCTGGACGAGGCCGAGCGCTATCTGGACCATGTAGTCGATCAGATTTGTTCGGAGCTCGAGGCGTTCGGAGTGACGTGCGCAGAGTGTAGAGACGACGCTGCGGTCGATTTCCTCTCCGCAGTTGGCCGCGAGTTGCACGGTCCTGACTTCCAGCTTGAGGCAGAAGAGGTGATGGGATGACGGCGCCGCGGGCCAAACGGATGCTTCGCAAGGTCGCCGCCCAGGCCGAGCCGGCGGTAAGTCCGGAGCCGGAAACCGCAGCTTCCCGAGTTGATCGGGCAACCCTGTCGATCGAAGAGCATCTCGCATCTGCAGATCCTGCAGATCACATGGACGTCTTACGCACCAAAGGGCGCGAATATTTTGTGCCCTTGATCGACCAAGGGCTATCTGCCGACGCCATTCAAACACACATTTACGACGTGGTGAGACAGTTCGATCTTTGGGGGGACAACGGTTCAAACTCGGCTGCAGTCGACGAAATTGTCCAAGCAATCACTGGGCGACGTGTCGAAGATGAATTTGAGGATGATGAGATCGAACTAGACGGCGAGCCCACGGAACGATCAACGCCGCGGATAACCTTCGCCCCGTTCAAGGACGTACAGATATCGAAGCGATCTCGATACCTGGTCAAGGGCATCCTCCCAAACGAAGGGCTGGTTGTGGTTTGGGGCGCGCCGAAGTGCGGGAAATCATTCCAGATCTTCGACATGACGGCGCATGTCGCCGCCGGCTGGAACTACCGGGGCAGAAAGACGAAGCAGTGCCCGGTGGTCTACTTCGCGCTCGAAGGCCAGGAAGGGTTTTCGGCGAGGATACAGGCCTTCCGGCAGGCCAACAACGTGACCGATCTTCCATTCTACCTCAGCGCGGATCGGATCGTGCTCCCCCGAGACGGGCTCCTGATCGTGAACTCGATCCGGGAACAGTTTGCAGATGTTCGGCCAGGCATCGTGGTTCTCGACACTTTGAACCGCTCGATCGCCGGCAGCGAAAACGAGCCCGCAGATATGGGCCAATACGTCCGGGCAGCTGATGCGATCCGGGACGAGTTTGGCTGCGTGGTCATCATCATCCATCACTGCGGCACGAACGAAAACCGCCCCCGAGGACATACGTCGTTGACCGGCGCGGCCGATGCTCAGCTCGCAGTTAAACGGGACAGCGCCGGGAATGTCGTGATGACGGTGGAGCTCGCCAAGGATGGTCCCCAAGGCGATGAGATCGTGTCGCGTTTGAAACCGGTAACGGTCGGGGTGGACGAGGACGGCGATCCCATCACGTCATGCGTTGTCGAGCCGGTCGACGATCCGCCGCGGGCCCGGCAAACGGTCACCGGGCAAGCAGCCGAGGCCTTGCGGATCCTGGCCGAGTGCGTCGGCACGCGCGGCGAAATCGCCGCGCCGAGCCCTGATATTCCTCCCGGAACCCGGACATTTGCCGAGAATGCCTGGCGCGCTGAATGTTACGCCAAGATGTTCTCCGAAGGCGCCGACCAGACGTCGAAACAGAAGGGCTTTGTCCGGGCCTCGAAAGCTCTCCAACAGAAAAACCTAATTGGAAAACATGGGGATGTAGTGTGGCTGGCTTGAGCCCGGACAACCCGGACACTGCCCAGACATCGCCGTGCATGTCCGGCGACACCTTACCCGGACAGACCGGACACCCCCCCTTAAGGGGTGTCCCGGTGTCCGGTGTCCGGACGTCGAGCGTGACTTCGATGGAGGGCGCGCCTTTGAGCGCGCCCATCATCACCATCGCGGTAAGGGAACATCAGCGCCGGCCTGCCAAGCGGAAAGAGAGAATACGCGCGCGCGATCGGCAATGCACCGCTCAAGCTGTCGAGCGGCGGCACCGCGCTGCGAGTGCGCCGATCGACCAGCGCGCGCGCCAGCTCTTGGGCGAGGTCAGGGCCAGCGAGCGGCGTCGCACCAGCGCGCCTCGGATTAGCCGCAACCGGCCTCCTGCGGTCGCCACCGGTGAGCGTCTGGTCCTCCGCCGGTCTTTCCGCTCCCGATGTCGCGCGCGCCTACCAGCGCGCGCCGCAAGGGCAGGGCGAGGGCGATTTCCCTCAAAAATCTCAAGGTACCTTTCGGCATGGCCGCCCCATGCGGCGCGCGACGCGGCGACATTTCAGTGTGTTCAGGCCGCCGAATTTTCGACTTGTTTGTTGCCCGGCCCGCGCGGCCAAATTGGACGAACCTGATGACAAAGCAGAAGACGGCCCGGAACACGCGGGCGACAGCGGCGAAGCAGCGCAAGGGCATGTCCCAGGCGGAATTCGGGCGCCATGTTGACGTCAGCCAGCAGCGAGTTCAGCAATTGCTCGCCAGCGGCACGATCACCGCAATGACCAACGGCAAAATCGACCCGGACGTTGCCCGGATCCAGTATGTGCGGGCGATCCGACGATCGCCCGGCTCGGAAGAGGCCAGGCGGGTGGCCGCCGCCAGGGCGGCCCACATCGAATTGCAGACCGCCCGAGAACGCAACGAGCTGATCCTCTTCGACGACGTCCAGACGTGCGTCGCCGAAATCATCAGTACGTTTTCCCGCGAACTCGCGGGTGTGGCGGCGGCATCGACGAGAGACCTCCCGCAGCGCGAGACGATCCAAACGAACCTGAACGCAGCAATCGAACGCTGCAAGCGCAGGCTGGACGGTATGTGCCAGGATGCTGCTGCTGGACGGCCGCTGGGCGGACATGGCGCCGGTGATGATTGAGAGGAGCGCTGGACGATGAAATCGGACCCAATCATGTTGCATGATGCTGTTCGACACGCCACCGAAGCGCTGGCCAGCCGCATCAATGAGTTCGCCGCCTATGTTCGCAAGGACCTGAGAGCGGCTGCGATGATGCTCGATAGGGCTATCGAGAAAGCGATGTCACCGGATGCACAGCTCTCGGATGTGACAGATGCCGCCATCTCGGTGCGAGCCGTGGCGATCGCGTCCGACCGCGAGCTCCAGGTCAAGGATTTCGAAATGCTCAAACGCCTTGGCGGCCGGATCTCCGAACTCGATGACGGCGATATGGTCGCTGCGGTGACAGCTCTGGTTGCCTGCCGAGTGCGGCTATGACCGTCGAAGGTTTCGAAGGCGAGGATCGCAGCTTACTCGCGCCGTCGACCGAACGGAGATAGGGCAGCGGGGGGGTGAACACGCTCGACCAGATCGCGACGGACCTCGAGCGGCTGCACCAGCGGCACGCCGCCGAATTCGCTGCGCTGGCTGAGCGGCATGCTGCGGAGCACGCGGCGGTCGCGGCGCGGCTACGCGCCGCCCTGCAGAACGACGCCATCGGAACGGATCCGCCCAGCGACTTGATCACGCCTGGCGTCGCCGTGCAGATGTCGGGATTGTCGCGGGCGACGGTGCATCGATTGTGCACCGAAAATCAACTGAACCCCTTCGGAGGAGGCTTTGCCGTATGGGATGCCGCGCGGAATAGATATCAAATCTCGCGTTCGCGGTTTCAGCGGTTCATTGAGCTCCGAACTGCCAATGAGACGTGAATGAGACGTTTTTTCCGATCCGTGAGACGTCCGTGAGACGTCTTCGGCATTGCGGTGCGACCGCGGCTCTGACGTGATGGCCGACATGGCAGTCGTTTCCTTTGAAAATCTGAAATCGATCCTATTCAACCGTCCGCACATGGTGGACCCGGACCGGTTGGCCGTGATGATCGACAGCCTCTCCGGTCGGACAGGCGTCGCGTTCGATCCCGAGCAAATTGCCCAGGCGCATAGCCGGATAGATCAGCTTCCGGCGGGCGCCCGGCCCGCGATGCGCGGGCCGGCAAAATCGAAGCAGGGAAGCGCTCAAGCGCCGTACCAGGTGACGGAAAGCGGAACGGCGATCATCCGGGTGCACGGGACGCTGGTCAACCGTGGCGGCTGGATCGGCTCCTACTCCGGATTGACGTCCATGGAGGGCCTGCGGCATCAACTGCGATCCGCCATCGCAGATGACGACGTGCGATCAGTTGTGCTCGACCTCGACAGCCCGGGCGGACAGGCGGCCGGCGCCTTCGAGACGGCCGCGCTGGCACATGAACTGGCCGCCAAGAAGCGCACGATCGCTGTGATCGACGACACGGCGTCGAGTGCCGCCTATGCTATCGCCAGCGCTGTCTCGAAGATCATGATCGGTCAGTCGGGCGTTGCGGGATCGATCGGCGTGGTGCTTGCTCACTTCGATCACAGCAGCCGCCTGGAGAAAGCGGGCGTCAAGCCGACGCTGATCCATGCCGGCGCGCGCAAGGTTGATGCGAATCCGTATGAACCGCTCGCGGATGACGTTAAGGCGAACCTGCAGGCCGAGGTCGACCGCTTCTACGAGATGTTCGTCGCGACCGTAGCGCAGGGTCGCTCGAAACTCACGCCGGCCGCGATCCGAGCTACCGAGGCAGCGATCTACATCGGCCAGGCCGCGATCGACGCCGGGCTCGCCGACGAGATCGGGGATCTCGAGAAAGCGCTTGCCGAACTCGCCGCGACCGAGCCGCCGACGAAACAAGATGGTGTGCTGCCGGGTCTGGATGGCGCCAAGACAGCCACCGCGGTGCAACCGCGGCAGCCGACCTCGGCCGAGTTGATCATGGCTCTGCCGGAGGCAACCGGCCGGGAAGACTTCGCGGCGAGCATGGCTGCAGCTGGCACGACGGTGGAAGCGGCGAAGGTGGCCTTGGCTGGCATGCCGACGATGGCCCAGCGTGCTGCGCGCGCTGCCGAGGAGAAGAAGCGGGCCGAGGAAACGGCCAAGCGGGAGCGGGCTGCAGCCATAGAAGCATCTTGGGACGAGACGATCAAAGACACCAATCGCCGGATGCGCGGTTGGTGACGAGTGAACTGCTCGACATGATGTTTGGGTTGCCTCATGTCGAACGCCTGCGCCGCGCGGCTTCCCCACGTTCATCGAGAGCCGCGCGGCGCAGAGACCTTGAAGGCGTGGTGATGATGACCAGGACGCAGGCACAGGAAAACGCGCTCCGCGCCGTATTCGGCGACCGCGGTCGATCCATCGAAAGCATTGTCGAGCGCGGCATCGACGCCGGCATCGCGCTCGAGCGGGAGCGGTTTCGCGCCATCCTCGAACTCGCCATTCCACCTGGCATCGAGCGCGCCGTTTCGGTGATGGCATTGGCCGGCTGTTCGCCGGCCGAGATCGCCGCCTTCGTCGCAACCTTGGAGAAAGTGAGCGACGAGGACGCGCGGGCGCGCCGGCAAGCGTTCCGGCTGGTGAATGTGGAAGAGGCGCAACATGCGGTTGTTTAAAAGCAGAAACGATCTCGACGACGATCTCACCGGCTTGCAGTCCGAGCTGATCACAGCGGAAAAGAAGCTGGTCGACGTTCGGGATCGCGAGAGCGCTGCAATTGACACACCGACCGCTTTCGCGGCCTGGCGAGCGGAGCGCGATGCGGCGATTGCCGAGGTCGAGCGCTTGAACAGACTCATCGAGCATCGCGAAGCGGCCGCCACCGAACAAAAGCAGCGCGATGAACAGGCCGCGCTCGCGAAGAAGGTCGAGACCCAGCGCCGCGCGAATGAAGCGCTGGCGCAGCGGATCCGCGAGGAGGGCGGGCCGGCGATCACGACGCTGCTCAACCTGGCCCGCGACGTCGCCGCAGCGGCGGTAGTAGACGCCCAGCTTAACGCCAGGCTGCCGGACGACGCCGACAAGGTCGTCGGCGCCGACCATCTGGCGCGCTACCGCGTACCGAAAGCGGAGGAAGTGCTGTCTGAAAAAGAAACCGAGCTTTGGGTATTCGCTGCCAACGGCAATGTGGTCGGCGCCCAGGGCGACGTCATCGAACATCCGAACGGCGTCGGTGAATTGCCGTACGCAACGTTCGAAGCGCAATGCGTGAAGCGAGCCTTTCGGCAGGTCGAATACCTCGAGGCGGAGCCGCGCCAACCGTTTGAGCCATTCTATGCGCTTCGTCTCATCGACGTTGACGGGCCCGGCATGGCGTGGAACCCGCGACCGGACGTCTCGCCGTCGGCGGTGCTGGCCGCGCTGGATCGGCGATCGGTGCCGGCCGAGCGCACCGTGCTGACGAGGTTGGTACCGCTGAAGCCGTGGCCGAAACCGGAAGCACCCCGCGTTAGCTGGAATAGATCTGGCGACATTTGAAAAATCAGGAGGAAAAGCACGATGCCCAACGTCACCGTAATTTTGAAGAGCCCGATCGAGGGGCAGACCATCGATCCGGTGAGCGGCGAGGGCAAGATCGGCCAGATCCGTGAGGTCATACTCCGCATCATCGACACCGACACCGCCAACATCACGGTCGAGCCGGCATGACAATCACCCGAATGGCCTCCCTGAAGCTGCTGCGTACCGCCAACCCGGTGCTGCCGCCGCGCTTCATCCCGCAGCTCGTGATGGGGTCGGCGCCGACCGTATCGATGAGCGCGGCCAACACCAACTCGCTGTCGGCTGGCCGCTACTGGCCGGCGGTGACGGCACAAAACGGCGTCGGCGCCAACACGGCGGTCTATGGCCCGTTTACCTATGCCGGCGCAGGATCGCCGGTGCAGCAGACGACCTATGCGGGATGCCTCTATTTCAGCAATGTCAGCTTCGGCGGCACAACGAATTTCGGCGCCGGCGCCAATGGCAAGAAATTCAACCATGCGACCATTGCGTTCTACTATTACGGTACGCAATTCAACCTCGCGATGGTCGGCAACGGCATCCAGGCGAGGTTCAGCCTCAAGGTCGACGATCAGTATACCAGCCTGACGCCGGTCAACGTGCCGACCGCGGCAAACTTCTACTATTACAACGTGACGTTCGGCTCGGCGGCGTGGCGCCGGATCGAAATCGTGGTTGACCAGAACTTCCTGTTCAATGGCATCTGGACCGGCCTGGCGGATAGCGTGCTGCCCTGCGCGGTGCGCGGGCCGCGCGTTGTCTATGTCGGCGACAGCTTTGCCGAGGGCTCTGGCGCCACCTTCCCGGGCTCGGCCATTCCGCAGCGGGTATTCGAAGGGCTTGGCTGGAACAACTATCTGGCGTCCGGCGTCGGCGGCACCGGTCTCCTCGCGACCTTCGGATCCTCGGTCAAATACCGCGATCGGTTCGCCACCGACGTGATCCCCTTCGCGCCCGACATCGTGGTGATCCAGGGGTCGACCAACGATCCGTTTGGTGGCTTTACGGCCGGGCAGATGGCCTCGGAAGTCTCCGCCATCGCCACCGCATTGCGTGCCGCGCTCCCGCTGGTCGTGCTGATCTTCACGTCTCAGGTAGCGGTGAACGGTCCGACCGGAATGAGCAACCTGACCTGGCAGCACCGCGCCGCGGTGAAAACCGCGGCGCTCGCGGCCGGAGCTTTCTGGATCGATATCCTCGAACGGCCGCTGCCGCCGGGCTACACGGCCCTGACACACGTGTTGGCATCCTCGCCAGGGATCGGGGTGTCGTCCTTCACCACTAGCGGCACCGTGCCGCCGGCGATCGGCGCAACGTACGCCTTTGCTGATGGTACCCGCTGCCTGGTCAAGTCGGTCTCCGGCACGTCGGCGCCGTACACCGTCACGATCGAGACGACGGGTCTTCAAACCGCACAGCTCTCGGGCGCGGTGATGACGCAGGTCGGCGATTGTCCATGGTCAGGGACCGGGCGTGTCGGCGCCACCGCGGGCGACGGCAATTCCGACGTCGTGGTCTCGAACGATCACGTCCATCCATCGCAGGCCGGCCACGACATGATTGCGCAGATCGTCGCCGAGGGCATTCAAGCCGCCGTACAGGTTGCTTAGAGCGCACGGCTAAACCGGCGAGGGAAAATTTTGCCGAAACTGACATCCGACTGCAACTGCCGAAGATCCAACATCAGCCGAAAACATGAAGCTTGCCGGCGAACAGTATCTTCAAGAGGCGATCGATCAAATCGATCGCCTCTTGCGGCCAGCCTGATCGATCAGATCGAGACGCTCGCGCGGTGTCCCGTATTTTCTGATGATAAGTCAGTTCGAAAGGGGACCTGATGTCTTCGTCTGCCAACGGACCCTCGTTTGATTTCCAACTTTCCGGAGCACTTGCATGACCATTGGCGTACTCGATAAAGACCGCAATCCTCAGACGATCAGCACGATCGATGACCTGGTGGCGGTCTTCGGCGCGGCAATCGCTTCGCCAGCCGCAAACACGATGCAGGACCGGCTCAAGACGCTCGCAGCATTGCTCGCCGGCGCAACGCCCGCCGGCGAAAACCATATTGGCGAGGTCGGTGGCAACAGCGCGGTTGTCGTTGCGAACTTCAACCGGCCAGCCAACACGACAGCCTACGCGTCCGGTCAGCTCGTCGCGAACAACGTAGCTGCCGGCTCGGTTGTGCCGCTGACGTTGGCCGCCGCGCGTGCCATCAACAAGACGGGGCTCATTCGGCGCGGTCGTTTGACGAAGAGCAGCACGACCACGGCCAACGCTGTTTTCCGCGTCCATTTGTACAAGTCCGCTCCCACTCCGGCGAACGGCGATGGCGGTACGTTCCAATCGGACGGAGCGCTGAACTACATCGGGAGCATGGACTTCGACATGACCGGGTCGAATGCGAGAGCGTTTTCCGACGGTGTCAAATGCATCGCTGTCCCGAACGTCGGCTCGGAGATCATCTTCGATCCTGCGACCGGCACCACGAACATCTTCGCGCTGCTCGAAGCTCGCGGCGCCTATGCGCCGGCGAGCGGCGAGACCTTTACGCTCGCGCTTGAAGTGATGAGGGACTAATCGCAAATGCCGCTGCTCTCGTCGCCTCAGGGCCGCACGTTGCTCGCGAAGCGGTCCGCCGTCCCGACTGCATTCGCTCTGACCGATATTGCGAGCGGTCGACTATTTCAGCGGAGCGCGGCGCAGACGTCCGGCCCGGTTTCGGCCGCCGGCACATACACTGGCGGAACGCCGAACGCGATCGAGCTGCAGGTTCTTAAGGTCTCTGACAATTCGGTTGTGAAGGACTGGACCGCGGCGAGCGGATCAATCGGCGGCGGCGCCTGGTCGGCAACGGTGACCGGCGTTCCGCAGGGCGGCAGCTACTATGTCAAGGCGCGGCCGGCGAACGCCCCCGGCCTGGCGCAGACCGGCGCGAACCCGTTCTATGTCGGCATCCTGATCGTGATGTACGGTCAGTCGAACATGCTTTACATGAGCAGCCGTGCGGCTTCTCCGCCGGCAGCGGCGGCAGGGACCACCTATTTCAACGGAAGCGCATGGGCGGCCGTACCGGCAGCGAACGGCGTGCGCGAATTGCTCAACGGCCTGACGGCAGCGACGGGCTGCCCGTGTGCCGCACTCAATGGCGCGATTGCCGGCGTGCCGATTGCCTCCCTGGTGAAGGGGCAGACGGCGTATATCAATCTTGCCGCACAGATCGCTGCAGCATCAGGTGATTTCGAATTCATCGTGTGGCATCAAGGCGAGGGTGACAGCGCCAACGGTACCAGCCAGGCGACATACCTTGCGGCCTTGAGCCAGCTTCATTCCGACCTTGTCACCGACTTTGGGCGGTCCAAGGCCCAATCCCCCATCATCGTGGCCGGCCTGGCGCGCGTCGAAGGCGGTGCGGGTGGGTTCGGCAATGACGTGTCCTGGGATGCGATGGAGAGAACGCTTCTCGATGGAGCCACCACCAACGCCAGCACCTACTATTCGCACAGCAACCGCGACGCGGTCATGTTCTCCGGTGACAGCGTTCATTGGGACGGTACGAGCTGCGGCCGGGCCGGCAAGCGTTATGCGCGGACCATCAGCACGATTTTGGGCGCCACAAGCGGATATCCCAACTGGCATATTGCGAGTTCCGCCGTTGTCGACGGCACCACGACGACGGTTGACGTTGCCCATGGCTTGGGAACGGATTTCACCCCGACGTCAGGCATCACCGGGTTCGAGGCGTCCGGCGACAATGGGGCAAGCTGGGTTGCCTGTACGGCGGTTCGAACCTCGGCGACGCGCATCACGCTCACGCACGCCAGCATCGCAACGAACAGCAGCCGCAAGATCCGCTACCAGTACGGCATTAACCCGGATGTCAGCGGAGCGGTCCTCGACAACAGCAGCCTTGCGGCCCCGCTGGACAATTCGGCCGGCAATATCTCCCCGACGCCGCTCGCGGCCCTGCCGGTCATCACCTTCGCGTCGGCGGCACAGAACACGGGCAACGGCATCACACAGACCCGCACCGGCATCACCGTTCCCGGCGGTTCGGAGGCGCTGCTTGCGCTCATCGGCGTCCACGGGGCCGTGCAAGTCAGGGCGTCGACCTGCTCGGTAACGGCACAGCCGTCCGGGACGGTGATCGCGGCCACGCTTGTCGATACCAATGCAGCGAACGCCGACCGCCTTGCCGGCATCTTTCAGGCCGTGCTGCCCTCCGGAACCACGTCTATCGACCTCTCGATCACCTACAACACCAGCCCGTTTGTCACCACACGAAGCAGTGTTTCAACGATCAAAGCGGCCGATCTCAGCAGCACCACGCCTGTAGGGAGCGGGAAGGCGGCAACAATCACGGGCAACACGGTGTCCTGCACACTGCCCACGAGCGCCGGCGGCGTCGTGTTCGCGGTTTCGGCGGAAGAAACCATCACCGGCGGCAACACGATCTCGTTTTCCGGGACGGAGACCTACGCGACGCGCAACACCGCAATCGCGCAGGGCGGAACCCAGGCGGTAGGCGACGCTTCAAACACCAGCGCCAACGCGTCCAGCACCGTCACGGCGACGGGTAGCGCGGCCGTCTCAGTCCGCAGCACGATCTGCGCCGCCTCCTGGCGGTAAGCCGGGCCGGAAAATTCATTTCCGGCCGCCTGCTAGCACACAGGCGCCTTTCGATCTGGCTTCTTCGATCAATTTTCGCCGGGCAGTTCTGCGACGGCTCGGCGGAGCTTGACCTCGATGCATCGCGCGCAGATCAACTCGCCGTGGCCGATCGGCGGCGCAAGAACGACCAGCTGCGCTAGCGGAAATTCTTCTTTGCAGTGATCGCAGGGCAGGGCTTCCGGCATTTCACAGTTCCGGCGCAGACTAACCGCCTCCAGTAATTAGATGCTCTTCGAACGCCTCCGCGTCACGCTCGGTCACAACCAAACCCACGTTGGCGAATTGAGCGGGTGATCCGGCCGGCCGGAAAAATCGGCTTTCGACCGTGTAAACCGTGTGCCGCGTGATTTCGCGCACGCCCTCAAGATACGGTGCGATTTTATCTCCGACGTTCGGGAGCACGCCGCCAAAATCGGAAAGCGTGAAGTCATAGCCGGCGTGCCAATAGCCATCTTCGCCATCAACTGACCGTCCGCGCTTGAATAGCCTGATGTACAGTTCTTTCGTCACTGAGGGCCTCCTCTCAAGATGTTTAGGCGCCGGCGTGCGAGGTGCCTTTCGCCCGGCTACCGAACAACCAGAGTTCGGCAACGGCATTGGTTTGGGAGGCCCAGCTCACAAGTTGATTGCGCCATTGTTCAGGAAGATCGATCTCAGGCATCTGCTACAGTCCTCAAAATTATCGCCACACGATCTCGACGCGGCCGCCGAGCGCGGCGATGGCTGGCAGCCACACATTGCGACGCGGTTCCCAGCATTGGCTACTCTTTTCGAAGAACGTCCCCGTCCGGCAGATGCGGTCCAACTCGGACAGCGATATTTTAAGATCTGTCGCACGCCGCCTTATCTCGTCCAGCATCGGCTTTCCGGTCGGCTTGAGTATGCGAGGTCGTCTGCGAACGCCAAATCTTGTCGCTTTCGTCCGAATGCTGGCCCACGGGTGACGGGGAAATTCGTTGATCAGTTCTTCGCGTGTAGCATCCCGCCACCGGCGACGAAGTCTGTTTAGCTCGTTGGTTGTCCAATAGTGGTTTTGCCGGGTGAGCTTGAGAAAGCATGCGCGGGCTTCCACAGCTTTCCGTGATCGACGGCGAAGTAGGCGTCTCATGCGCGAGTAGTCCGGGAAGAATTCCCGGACAACTTGGTCTTCTCTCGAAGTCCATACGGCATGTCCGTTTGGAGTTCTACCGGTGCGCCGGATGCGCTCACGATTGCGCTCAGCAGTATCGATCCCTGTCCATTTGGTTGTTCGTATTTCAGCCATCGCAACCTCCGGGCGATGGAACGAAAAAGGAGGAGCGAACAGGAGTCGAGATCACAGCACTCCGTTGATCCCGCTATTCACCGCGGGGAAATACCCGCTTGCAAGGGACGAATTGTATCCGCGGAGCGTGTGGGGGCGATTTAGTGGGGGCGGACGCGCCAAAGCGCCCCACAATGGGGGTGGCTTTTTTGACAAATCAGTGATGAAATGTCCGTGGGCTTCACAACCCGGACCGAGATATAGCCGCATCATGCTTGGTCAGCATGCCGTCCCTCGATTGGCGTCGGGGAGGATCGCGGCTGAAGTGTACCCGGCGCATTGGCGTGCGCCTCGACCTGGCCAATATGGCCGGGAGGGCCGCGCCATGTCCAGCCCGAAAGGGTAAAAGCGCCGCCGCCAGTCTCTCGGCTGGTTGTGAACTCCCGGCTGCCGGTCCGCTACCGGCGCCAATGGCCGTCACAAGCCAAAACCGAGAGCGACAACCATGATCTTCACAGCCTACCTCGAGCCGTCGCCCATAAGGGCCGACGGCGGCGCCCAAGTCGGCAAATTGCCGGCTTCCATCGAATTGCGCGACCTCCGTGAGCTGGGACACCCGGCCAGCCCGATCCGCGCCATACGGGCCAAATGCCTGGACTGCAGCGGCGGTAACGACGCCGAGGTGCGCAAGTGCGTGGCCGTCGGCTGCGCGCTCTGGGCCTTCCGCATGGGTCACAACCCGTTCCACGGGAGGGCCGCCCAATGAGGACCCTCGCAAAACGCCCTCAGGACTCCACCGGTGAGCTTTCCCGCACCCCGATCTTCGACACGTCCAGGTCATCGCCAACAAGTCCAGCGCCCGGAGCCAGGCGCGGCGGGGCCTTCGAACACCCGTCGTTGCCGAACCTGTCCCGGCGATCGGTCGTCACCGGCATGGTAGCCGCGGCCGCGGCGACGCTGCCTCAAGCCGCCCAGGCTGCGGTGACCACACCGGTGCTCGGCGCCGGCGGAGATGGCACGGGCCCGGATGCCCGGCTGGTCGAGCTCGGCCGCCGCTACCGGCATCTGGCGTCGCTCGAAGCCTCCGCCAACGAGACGTACGAACGGTGTTGCGCGGCGGTGCCGGAACAGAAAAGGCCGGACGTGCTGAGGCATCGGATGGAAGATCACGTCTGCGGCCTTCACCTGCCGCTTATCGTTCCGCCGGGCTGTAGTCGCGGACTGTCCTGCGACCCGAACCGGAATGCTTTCTACACCGCCGAGGAAATCAGCCGGCTGCGGTTTGCGCCACCGCCGTCCGATCCGGACAGCATCGCGGACCAGCAGGCGAGGGTCCGGGAAATCGAACTGGCGTGGCGGACCTGGCTGGATCAGTGCTGGGCCGAGGACGAGGCGGCCGGCGTCCACGCGGCCGAGGAGGCCGTGGTCTCGGTGGTGAAGGCGCAGCGCGAGGTTGTGAAGGAGATCGCGGCAACTCCGGCGACGACGCTGGTCGGCCTGCAGGTGAGGGCCGAGATCCTCGCCGAGATCCTCGACTACGAGCCCGCCGAAGAGGTCACTGCCGAGGAGCAAATGACGCGCGCGCTCCTCCGCGATCTGCTCGCTATGGTAGCTTGATATCGACCCGGCGGCGGCTCCGGCCGCCGCCCACTCACACGGCAGCGCGATGACGAACGGTGAGCGCACAGGGAGACGGGAAAGAGCCAAAGCGATCGGCCGCGCCGCCTACAGCCTGGCGCGCACCGCGAAGATCGAGGGCTTCATCGAGATCGACGGACATCGCCACAGGCTGCGGACGTTCAGCATCGGCTCTCTGTCGATTACGCTGTATGAAGCGGCCAATCCAGATCCCTGCGATAGCGATCTCTCGGAGCTGCGCATCCACTTCGCTGGCAAGAAGGTCTTCCAGATCGAATGGTCTAAGGATGGCTCGTTCAGAGTGAGGCTGTTCGAAGTTCGCGACGAATGGATAGCCGCCCTCCGGACACTCGCCTCCGCCGATTGACTGGCATTGCTGATCTTTCCGGCGCCCGCGAACACTTGCGCTGCGTGCTCATCGCTGCTGCCGCTGCTCGAGCGCATACCCAGCCTCGAGCCGGTCGATCGCGAAATTGGCTGTGAGAGCCATCAGGCCCATGGCGGCGGCCACTACCAGCCAGAGGACCAGGTTGCGCCTTGCGAGGTAGAACACGGATACATCCCCTGCGACCAATGCTGCCCATAACGTCGAACCCGCCTATGTGTTCCGCGTGTTTCCGGTCGCCGGACAGATTTTGCGTCGAACTGTTTCAGACGCGCCACGTTTTCAAGGGTGTAGGGCGTGTAGAGCGAGCGCTGTCATGTGGATGGAACTAGGTCTGCTAAGCGCAGCCGGGCTGGTGCCGGTGATTGTGGTAATCGCTATCTTTCGGGCCGCTAATTTGCGGCGAGGTGAAGAGGTCGACCCTCCGCAGGATGGCGAATGGGTTTCCTCTACGGGACTCCGATCTCCGGACTAGCTCTTAAAAACGCAAGCTCGCGCGCCTAATTCGGTGGCGAAGTGCAGAGGTAGTCATGCGCCAATATCCTCCTTGCTGTCGCGCGTGCGACGATCTTTAGCTCCACATCAGGGAGCGGCCGCTGAAGCGCCTTCGCCTCGTCCCAGGGAGCGCGGAGCCAGACATCGCATTCCTCGGCGGTGAAGAGAATGACAGGCATTGCCTTAGGGTGGATCGGCTCGACGATCGCGTTCGGCGACGTCGTCAGGAAGCCGTAAACCTGGTGGGGGCCCGGGATCGGCTTCGACTTTGTGCCGCGGTCGCCGTTAAACGTTGTCCAGAGGCCCGCGAAGGCAAACAGCGGCCGCGCATCGGCAAGCGCGAACCACACCACGTCCTTCTTCCCGGTCTCGGGGTTCGGCTCCGGCGCGTATTCGGCGAAGCTGTTCACCGGCACGAGGCATCGGTTCTCCGGCTTCAGCCAGCCGCGCCAGTGGGGCGAGGAAGTGTTGCGGATGTTGGTCACTGGCGGTCCGCTGGTGCGCGGCGGTGGCGGCATGCCCCAGCGCATCAGGACGAGCTCGCGCTCGGCGCCGGCGTTGCGGATGACGGGAGCGGGACAATCTGGAAAGACGCCAGGCATCGGCGGCAGGTTGCCGACGTAGCGGTTCATCACTCGAAAAAGGGCGCGGATGGCTTCCTGGTTTGTCGTGATCGAATAGAGATTGCACATCCGGCACCGGCCTATTGTTTCGGGTAGTCGATCCGCAGATCGAAGAGCTTGGGGTTAGCCTGGGCTTCGTCATGGAGCGTCTTGAAGATCTCCTGATAGAGCCGATGCAACAAAGAATTCGTGTCCAGCAGAAGTTCACCAAGCAAGGTGATGCCTTCGTCGAATACCGTCTCGACGAGGACCAAATTCTTGCCCTTCCGAATAGGAAATCGATGTGACTTAGTGGTCATTCGCATTAGCTCTCTATCCGAATGGGCGATCACCTTGTTGCGCATGCGGATGAGACGACGATGGAGCGTCATTTCCTCCTCGCTCAGATTGACGTTCGCCATCTTTAGGGTGAGGGGTGGTACGCCTCCATCGGATTGTGAAAAAGGGCGCGCATATGCGATGATCAAAGCCGTCTCAAAGCAGCGGAAGCGTCGCATTTCGACCTTTGAGTAGCGACTGTCCGGATCGCACTCCATCAAGAAGGCGCATGCGCTAAGGGCCAATTGTAGATCACCCAACGAATACAATAGCCTGATGCGCCGGCGCTCAGCATGCAGAACTCTGGCACCAGCTACCGATGATGCCTGCGTCGTCACGTCGCTCTTTCTCCCTCGGACCATCTCAACCGCCGATCTTCGTCAGGCGGACCAAGGGGATTGCGGTCACTTGGATGGCTTTCGGGAACATCATCGCTCGCCAGGCCACCATGTAGACGGTGGGTCATCGGCGGAGATCTTGGTTTGCCGGAGCGCTACCAAATGGCTGCGCCTGTAAGGATGGCCGCAGAGCTGCGAGCAGTCCTTGCACCGCATGTAGCGTTCCAGTTCGTGGATCGGCGTAGTCTTCGGCCGCCGGACGGTGTTGAGGGCAACCGTCTGATGCGTGCTGCAGCCGAGGCATTTGACTTCGAGGTACAGGAAGCCGGCATTGAGGGCATCGCCGAGGGCAGGGGACGGCTGGGCCGGCCCCTGGTATCCGAGCATTCGCTCATTCCAAGCCCTCACGGCGAGGCGATCGGCCTCTTTGCGCGCCGTCACGGCGCGCTCGGCCGAGGCCTGGATCGAGCTCCCGTAGATCTGCTGGCGCGACTTCGTGGTCATGATGCCAGATTGTGCCCATCCGGTCTGCAGCGCACAAGCCGCTACCGATGGCGGCCCGGCCGCTGACGGAACGCAAGAGAGCGGTCAATAGCCTCCTCGTTGAACGGCAAATCAGGCTTGACGTCGTGGCTTCAAATCAGCGCTTGATGCCCGCCGGGCATGGGCAACAAACCGACGCGCAACGAGCTGCTGGCCGAATACTATCTCCGCGCCGCGGGGGTCGCCGCGGTGTGGGTCGATGCCGATGGCTATATCGGTGCCAAGGACGTGGCGAGGCTCTATCTCGGGGAGGAAGGCCGCATCGCCTTTTGCTGCACGCGCGGCGTTCACTTCGTGCTGGCCTATCGGCTGGAGCTTTGGAAGCAGGAGCATCCTGAGGCGGATCGGGCGACCCTGATCGATCGGCTCGCGCAGCTCGCGGCGGAAGGCAGTGTTGGCCTGACCCCGCACGCGGTGGCGATCGAACGCGCGCTCGCCGCGGTCGCGGCCGTCAACGAAGCGATCGAAAAGATGACGGCGTGCGGCGACCTGGACGATTTCAACCGGGCGTTCAAAGCCGCACGAAAGGCTGATCCAACTATCCGGTACCCCGATCATCTCGACGCGAAGAAGGCGGCGATGCTCGATGCGTTAGCGAACGGCGAAGGGCAGTAGGTCGCCGAAAACCGGTCAGCAATGGAGGCCTGCCTGTACTTCGATGATGGTTATGCCTTCGCGCCGCAGAACATCAGCCAGCCATGTTGCTTCGGGTTCTACGGCCGGAACGGCGATGCTGAGGCTCGAGCCGGGAAACGATCTTGCATAACGCTTCAGCTGCCCCGCGGCCTCTCCAAGCGCAGCGCTCGAACCACGGGTTTTGCATTCGATCAACTCATCCGTCGTCAAGTCAAAGATATCCACGATCCCACTGGAGCACCGATGCTGGCGCCGGATGCTATGGCCCAACGCTAGCCGTGCGCGCGCCAACGGCATCTCAACCTGAAGCATCTCGTCGCCAGGACCTTGTATCACTCGTAGCGATTTCACACCATTTTTCAGCGCCTCCTCAAGGCCTGCCTTCAACTCGTTAGCAGTCTTTAGGCAGCTGCCGTCAGCCGCGCTCTCGGCAAGCGCGATTTGCCGATCAACCAGCGCGATCGCTTGCTCGACCATCAGATCGGTGGCGTGGCCGCTCCGCGCAAACTTCAAGATCGCGATTACAAGCTTCGTCTCGTGAACCACGTCGACGGCTTGCTTTATCTCTCGCAAAAAATCCTCTTTGCTCCTCACTGCGGCCGTCTCCCTCCGAGACTCGGTCGGTGATCCCGATATTATTCCATCAAGGGTAGATCGACTCCTTCACACCGCCTCCTAACTGTCTCGACGGCAGCCGAGGCAACGCGCTCGAAACGCCTGCGCAGCATCTGCGCGTCGTGCTGAACGGACGGCCGTTCAAGGCCTCTGAAGAAGTGAGGGCCTTGGTCGGATCGCCGGCCAAAGCTGAGCGATCTGTTTGCATGCGCCGCGTATGTCGCGAAGACGAACAGTGTGATCTGGAGCGGGACCTATGCGTTCGGCGAGACGAAGATCGGCAACAAAGCAGAGGTCGCGATCAACGGCTCCAAGCACTCCATTTTGACCATCGAGTAGAATTTGCAGCATGGCGACCATGTAGCGGGCCATCTCGCGGCGCAGCTCGCCTTTTTTCGCCCGCGTTTCCGGCCGCTTGCCGTCTGCAGGATCTGGGGCCTTCGCTACCCGCAAGATGCCCGCGCCGACCCGTGCCCTGGCGCCAAGTCCACCACCGACAATGAAGTCTGGGGTAATCGATAGGGTTACGCCCTCGATCTCGATCGGTTCGAAGGCAGGTGGTTCGCTGAGCGCCAAGTTTCGAAGGCCTAGGGCATTTTCGTTACGCTCGAAAAGTTCAATGATTTCGATGCAACGCAGGGCTTCATCTCTCGTCTTCGGTTTGGTATCACGCGCCTCGGATCGTATGGTTAACGCGTCCTTTACCCGGAGTAGTGTTTCCTGTGAGCGTCGGGGATCGCGGTTGTAGGTACGTAGCGCTCTAACGGCGTCGCCGTTCGCGGTGATGATTGGTGGTCGGGAGTATTTGCAATTGTGTAAGACGTCCTCTTGCCGACCGGGACGGAGGACGAGGTATTCCGCAAGGGCGGTGGCCGACATGCGTGGCTCGCGGCGCTCGCGGACCGAGGGATGAAGTGCTTGAGAGGAGGAAGCCATGGAAGAAGACCTATCGGTTTCGATCGATAATCATAAAACTTTGTGGCTTACGGAAATCTCGCGCGCGACCTTCGACGATCAGGCGCTGGATGACCTTGGGGGCGACTGCGGCGTCTTCGTTGTCCTCGAAGACGCAGCAGAAGGAACGTTTGAGGTCCTGGCCAAGGCCGCGTCCATGTGGGCAGGTGAAGCTCTGCTTCACCTCTTTGCTTCCAACATGCGGCGATATCCACATCTGACGGTGGTTTCCTAGGACAAGGCCCCGTTGACGTCGCGCGCATGGGGCTCTGTGCGAACAGGGGGCATGCGTGCTGACTTCGGCTCAGCGCTGCGGAGCGGCGATCTGCGGCGGAACCAGCGCCGCCACGGCCAGTTGCGCAACCGACGGTGCGAGCTCGCCCTTGGAGACCTTGTTCTTCAAGTATACGCTGAATTTGCCGCCCTCGATGTAAACGTCCTGAAGCCATTCGCGATAGGCGCCGAGAGCGGATAGGGGATAACACCAAGACTCTTGCGGATTTGATTTCGACTGCGGATGGCTGTCGGGGTAACAGTGCGGGTATTTGGCGCGATCGCCGTGGATCAACGCGAGATTATTGTCGGTCCAGTACTTGGACCAATGCTGGCCGATCGAGATGTCGACCACGTTCTTCTCGCCGATGTCGGCCCCGGCCACGATCAGCTCATAGACGACGGTGTGGGCTTCGTTGAAGACGTGAAAGAACCCTTTCGGCGCCGATTGATAGTTCAGGGCGATGCGCTCGTGCCATTTGTCGAAGCGCTTCTGGTGCGCGGGATCGTAGCCGACCTGACTGTAGATCAACTCGCGAAGCTTCGACCCGGCAAGCAGACGGAAATTGTCTCGTGCTTCCGGTTGGCAATTAGCGCCAGCGTCGAATGCGTAGTACTCCAAGACCGCGAGGCAGACATCTGCAGGATAGCAATACTGCGTCAGGCCGTTGTGAACGATCTCGATATGGGCCGCCTGAGAGGTGAAGCCAGCCTTTGCCAGGTTGCCGCGGATCGATTTGATTCGCGGCTTGTCGTCGTCGTTCCATTGACTGCTGATGGTTCCGATATGGGCGTTCTGAACGCCACACAGCGCCGCGAGGCCACGTTGGTTTAGATATGGCGTGCCGTCCGACAGGACGCCCATGCCAATCCCGTTCACGTCTTTATCGAGCTCAATTCCCAGCTGCAGGACTCCTTGCGAGGGGGTGATTTCCTTGGAGGTCGATTTCGGAGCCAACACGTTGATTTTATTGGCCCGAAGACTGATTTCCTCGGGGCGTTTTTCGACTGCTGGCGGGATGAATACGAATGGTTTTTTGGCGTCGTTCATCGTTGTGTTTCCGTCTTGGTACGACCACAACGTGCTGGACAAACTGTCCTGCTACTGTAAAACGACCCTTGACGTTAGGGAGTCGGATTACGGGCTGTTGTGATCCGGTTTCGGTTTGAAAAGGTGGGTCGTTCGCGCGACTCACCTTTTCGCGTTTAAGTTTCGAGAATTAGCAGAAAACGCCTGAGAGTGCCAATCTCAGCGTTACACCTTAATCATTTGTCAATCATATGGGTTATCCACAAAGATCGCTCGACGCCGAGCGCCCCGGGACAGCGCGCGGCGATGTCCGGTCAGCTTGCGTGCCCGTTCAGTGGATACGGTCGGCAATGATGCCAAGCGCGACGAGGATGGCAAATAGCAGGAACGCGATCAGCCGCAGATCCTGCCTGGCGTGCTTGATGTTGGCTTGTACGTCGTCTCGGTCCGCCTTCTGAGCTCGCGAAACATGCCAGGCAATTAGCGTCGCAACAACAAACGCGGCGGCTGTGAACATCGTCAGCGTGCCTCCGCGGCGTCGGTGCTGGAGGACGGCGCTATTGTCCGGTCACCACCGCGTCGACTTTTTTCCCTATCAACGATGCCACGAATAGTCCTCGGCTTCGGCCTTTTGGCACCAAGGATTGGGAGCAAGGCGGCATCGAAGAACCGCACGAGCGGCCCCCTGTAGCGGCCATCCCTGCTGCTGGACACGCCCAACTCGCCTCCGAGGTAGTCCGTCCAGACGCGGAGCACTTCCACATAAAGCCGTTCACGGTCCGGGTCTTTCTTGCCCGAAAACCTCTCGGCGTGCTTCTTGTAGTCGTCGACTTGCGTGCTGGCGTGACGGACAAATTCTTCCAGCATCCCGGCCGCTTGTGCTCGCTCGCCGTGAGAGTTGTCGCGCTCACCGTCGCTTCCCCAGATCGGTGCATCCCAGTGGTCGATTTTGTCGAGCAGTCGTAAAAGTTCGCCAGCTCTCTCGCTAATGTCGGCCCATTGCTGGCGCCTTGCTGCAGATCCGGCCATCCGCTTGCGGTCGACCTGCGCTGAGGCAAACTGCTCTGCCGCCCTTTGCAACTGAACGCGCGCTCCGTCATGCGGTGCACCAGCTGGCAGCGCCGCGACGATTGATTGCCATTCCGCGTCCGTGTAGCGGCCATCAACCATCTTGCGTCTCCTTGGTCTTGCTGATCGCAGCTTGCATGGCGGCGCCGAGTTCATCGTTGATCGAAGCGACGGCATCGCGCGCAAGATGCGCGTAGCGCTGGGTGGTCGCCGGCACCTTGTGGCCCAGAAGCTTGCCGATCATGTGCAGCGAGACGCCGCGGCCGGCGGCGAGGCTTGCGTAGCTATGGCGGAGGTCATGCAGGCGAACGTCCTGCAGGCCGCCATAGGCGCGGGCGATGATCCAGGCGCGGGTGAGGTTTTGGTGCGGCTCGTCCTTGTACCGGCCGGCGACGATGAAGCTGCCGACGCGGGGAAGGTCCTTGAGCACTTCGAGCGCGGCGTCGCTCAAGTGAATTGTGCGCGGCTCGTTCGTCTTGCTGTCGGGCAGGCGGATCTGCTTCCGCTTCCAGTCGATGTGCGACCACTCGGCGGCGGTGATCTCGCCGGAGCGGGCGCCGGTGAACAGCGCCAGGCGAAGGCCGGCCGCGGCGTGGGGGCCGATCTTGCCGATCTTCTCGGCCTTGGCGATCGCGTCGGCCGCCTTGCCGATCTCCTCTTCCGACAGGAACCGCTCGCGGACGCCTTGCCGGTACATCTTGATCCGCTTGGCCGGGTTGCTGTTCGCCGGCCGCAGCCCGACGTCCTCGGCAAACGCCATCAGGGCGCGGAAAGTCGCCACCACGTAGTTCGCCCGCCGGGGGGTGTTTGCCATGGTGGCATGGAAGGCGATGACGTCGCTCTTGCTGACTGCTGACACGGGCAGGGCGCCGAGTCGCGGTTTGATGCGCTGGTCGATGATCCGCTCGTAGTCGGAGACGGTGCGCGGCTTCAGTTTGAGGCGGACGTGCTCCTTCAGCCACCGGTCCGCGAGTTCGCCCACGGTGGTCTTGCCGGCCTGCGCCGCCATTCGACGCGCGGCCTTTTCAGCTCTCGGATCCTTGCCGTCCCGGATGTCCCGGAGCGCGGCGTGCGCCTCGGCGCGGGCCGCCGAGAGCGACTTTTCGGGATAAGTGCCCAGGCTGACCTTCGCGCGGAAATCTCCCGCGCGTGCCCGGGCGAGCCAGATCCCCTTCCGGTTGGCGGTGAGCCGAAAGCCGAAGCCAGGCGTCGCGCTGTCGAACACGGTTGTCTCGACCCCGGCAGCGACGATGTTCTCGATTAGGTCTTTCGTGAATTTCGGCACAAACCGTCTACCTCGGCCCGGGTCCCCAGGGGCAGTTCCGGGGAGAAATTTGGTCCATGTAGACGGATCGAAATCAAAGTTTCAACAATTAAAACAAGCTTTCGACAATTTCGGGGACCCGGGGAAATTCAAGCCGAGGAGCCTGCAAAACCGTGTACACCAGTTCAATTCTGGTCGTGGCCTCCATCCATACAATCAATGACTTAGACCGATTATCGGAGAGGCCGTGGCAGGCTGGCTTCAGGTCAGCTGACGGCGTACCAGCCCTCGGGAAACGGGACCAGCGGCCAAGGCGCCTGGTTGTCGTTGGCGGCGCGTGGCGACGGATAAGAGCGCTGGGTCTGGACCATGAAATCATCCTCCGGTGCTGGCGCAATGGCCGTCTGAACGGCTTCCAGCAGCAAATCGTATTCAGCTTCGCTCATCGCGCTCTCCGGGATTCCAGAGGCGGATGGTCGCAAATCAATTTTGTTTCCAGATTGCGCCGATCGCTCGAATTTTAACGATTCGGCGGCCGAAGCAAAACCTGGTTACTAAAGTGTTGAGGTTCCCCGCACCGACGCTACTCCAGCGGTTCCAGGCCGCGGTGTGAGACAAATCACATTTTACAAGATTTAGTTCGCGTATCCGGCTGATGACGGCCGCTGTCAAGGCGGCATGACACTGGAGACGCGGCCATGAAGGCAAGGTTGGTGCGACGCGCGGTGCTTCTCGATCGCTTCCGCCGGGTTCTGGCGCTCGGATTCCTGTTTGCTCTGACTGCGGCCGGCTCAGTGCATGCCCAGCAGGGTACCCCCGAACAACGCAAGGCCTGCACGCCCGACGTCTACCGGCTCTGCGCCGGCGAGATCCCGAACGTCCGGGCCATCACCGTTTGCCTGCGCCGGCAGAAGGCCAGCCTGAGCCCGGCCTGCGCCGCGGTGTTCGAACGTTAAGCCTCTCCTATATCTCCAACGCCGCCAGATTCTTCGGCAGCATCCGCTTGAACAGGTTGAGGATGCGCGCGGCCTCCTTCGCGTCCTGCGTGATGGCGTGGCGGACGGTGGCGGCGATCAGCGTCATCGTGAGCTGCGAAAACGAGGCGAGGGCGGCTGCCGGCGCATCGGGTGCGATCCGGCGCAGGGCTTCGCCAAGCAGCCCGGCAAGATAGGCGCCGTCCTCTTCATCGAGTTTCTGCAAGGCGCGGTCGGCCTGCGTCGCCTGCCAGATGTCGCGCATGACAGGCACATCCATGAACATCCGGTAATAGCTGTCGGTGATGCGGCACAGCGCCGGATGCAGATCGCGCGCGCTCTTCACCACCGCGAGGTCGCGCCGGACGCAGTCGCGGCCGACCGCGTTGTAGCGTTCCGCGAGCGTGCCGATGATCGCCGTCTTGTCGGGAAAATATTGGTAGAGCGAGCCGAACGGCACGCCGCTGCGTTCGACGACGTCGCTCATGCGAAAGGCCTCGCTGCCTTTCTCGGCCATCAGCGCCGCCGCGCATTGCAGAATCTTTTCAAACCGCTCGCGGCTGCGCTGCTGGGTCGGGACGAGGCGCGCCAATGCGGGCGCAGCCGGTTCGGCCATCCTCGGTCCCGTCTTTGCCTTCGCCATGGGTTCCTCACAGAAACGCGACTTGACGTTACCAATACGAGAGTTTATCGGGTTTTGCAAATACGAGATATTCTCGTATTTTATCCCGGAGGAATTCCCATGGCAGAACTCCCGATCCTGATCGTCGGCGGCGCGGGCAAGACCGGCGCGCGCGTGAATGCGTTGCTCGAGGCGCGCGGCGTCGCGACGCGGCCGGTGTCGCGTTCGACGCCCGTTCCGTTCGACTGGACCCGCCGCGAGACCTGGCCGGCAGCGCTCGCCGGCGTGTCGGCGGCCTACGTTACCTATCAGCCGGATCTTTCGGTCGAGGGTGCAGCAGAGGCGATCGCCGGGGTGGCCCGCCTGGCGCGGCAGAACGGGCTGAAGCACCTCGTCCTGTTGTCCGGCCGCGGCGAGCCGGGGGCGCTGCGGGCGGAGGCGGCACTGCAGCAGTCCGGCATTCCCTGGACCATCGTGCGCGCGAGCTGGTTCAACCAGAACTTTTCGGAAGGCTATCTGCTCGACGGTGTAAAGGCCGGCGAGATTGCCTTGCCCGCCGGCGCCGTGCTCGAACCGTTCGTCGATGCCGATGACATCGCCGAGGTCGCGGTCGCGGCGCTGACCGACGAGCGACACATCAGCAAGCTCTATGAGGTGACGGGCCCGCGCGGGCTGACATTTGCGCAGGCGGTTGCCGAGATCGCTGCAGCCTGCGGCCGGCCGATCCAGTACCGGCAAGTCGCGCCGGAGGCGTTTGCCGCCGGCCTGCGGCCGTATGTATCCGCCGATATCGTCGCACTCATGCTCGATCTGTTCACCGTCGTGCTCGACGGGCGCAATTCGGGTCTCGCGCACGGCGTCGAAGCAGCGCTCGGCCGCCCCGCGCGAGACTTTGCCGACTACGCCCGCCGGACCGCCGCGACCGGCGTCTGGAGGGCATGATCATGCTGCAGATGCTGATCACGGGCTTGCTGTGGTTTGCCGCCATCGGCTGCGGCCTGCTCGCCGGGCTCTATTTCGCGTTCTCGACCTTCATCATGACCGCGCTCGGCCGGATCGGGCAGGCGGCCGGCATCGCCGCGATGAATGCGATCAACGTCGCGATCGTGCAGTCGCTGTTCCTGCCGATCTTCCTGGCAACGACCGCGGCGGGGGCCGCGCTCGCGGTGACGGCGCTGTTTCGCTTCAGTGAGCCGGGCGCGATGGCGATGCTGGCCGGCGGCGTGCTCTATGTGATCGGCATGTTCGTCGTCACGATGGTCTTCAACGTGCCCCTGAACAACGCGCTCGCCGCGGCCGATCCTGTAAGCCACGAAGCCGCATCGCTATGGGCGCGCTACCTGTCGGACTGGACGGCGTGGAATCATGTCCGGACGGTCGCATCCACCACAGCCAGCGCGCTGTTCATCGCCGCGATTGCCGTGCGGTAGGCTTCGACCACACGCCAAAAGAAAAAGCCGCCCGGTTCAGGGGCGGCTTTTGCGTGTTTCGCTTGGGCGATCAGGCCGCGGTCAGCGCACTGCCGCCGCGCTTGCGGCGATAGGCCACGAAGCCGACGCCGGCAAAGCCGAGGATCATCATCGCCCAGGTCGACGGTTCCGGCACCGGCGGCGCCGCCGTGAAGGTGAAATCCGCCACGATTTTAAGCTTCGACGTTCCGCCCTCGGGGTTCGTCCACTTGCTGCCGTCATACCATCCATCGCCATACTCGACGAAATGAATGTCGGAAACGGTGACGCCGTTGAGGGTGAAGGGGCCGAGATTGTTGAGCGTCGACTGGCTGATGCTGAACACATTGTCAGGCGCCGGGTTGGTCGTCTGCTGGACGTTCAGGTAGAACGGCTGAAAATCAGACGAATTGCTCGGCGAGGTGAAGTTCAACGTGAAGGTATATTTGACGTTGAAGTTCGTGTCGGTGTTGTAGGTCGCCCGGTTTACCCAGGTGATCATGCCGATCACGTAGTCGTTCTTGTTCGTCGTGATGTTGCTGCCGGTGATGTCGGTGATGGTCAGCGTGCTCGGCTTGTTTTGCTGATTCGACGCGCCCGACATGTTGAGCACATTGCCGCTGTTGGTGATGGAACAGCCGGGGCTGCCGCCGCCGCAATTCGTGATGTCGGAGAAATTGCCATTGCCGGTAAAATTTACGACTGCCGCATTAGCCGGTGAATGAACCGAAGCAGCGAGCACGCCCGCGGCCAAAAATTTAAATATATTACCCATCGCGGGACACCCCATTTCTTTATGTTTTATTTAAAGGAACCCTTTCAGATATTATATTGGTAGTCAAGTACGGTATAATTAATTTTCAAAATTAAATGTTGACCCTGGTTGTATGGTGAAGGGCGTTCGCCTGCAAGGAGAGGGGGTGGCGCCGGAAAAGGCGGCTTTCAACCCTGCAGGTCGGCATCCGGGACGGCCATCTGTACGGAAGCGTGCGCGCATCCAGCGCTGCGTTTCCGCTGAAAAGCTGGCACAAGATCGCTTGCTGCCAGTTCGGTGTGATCGGCAGCTTTTCGGGTTGCCCGGAGTCGGGTCTGCAGCCTCGGCGGGGAAGTGTTATATAGCGGCGCGGATATCTTCGCAGAGCGCTCTTTAAATGTGTTCGCTATTTAAAGGAGTGAGAAGGCCGCCGTTCGAGGAGGGCGGCGGCGCCGGCGCAACAAAAGGCGCTGGCTCCCCGGGCTGGATTCGAACCAGCGACCATTCGATTAACAGTCGAATGCTCTACCGCTGAGCTACCGAGGAATAGGCGAACCAGGAGGTTCGCGATGCGGGGAGCGTATAACAAAGCCTTTCGGGCTTGCAAAGGACCAAATCGCCGTTTGTGCTTCTGCCGGAAGCGGCACTGGAAAGTCCCTGCGTCACAATGATTTGTCGTCGTTTCGTGCTGAGCTGCCGGGAGCGCCGGGAACCGGACGTGCCCGATTTCGTCATCCACAGGGGCTTCGCCGGGATCTTGGGTGGGGCCGCCAATTCGACTCAATCGGCCAAAAGGCTCGGTCATGCCGGGCTTCACGGGGAGCTGATTCGATGCCAGCCATTGTGACTGACCTGATCCGTGCGGTGCCCTCGATCGTTCCGGGCGATGTTCCCGCCATGAACGATCACGAGATTGACGCCATGAGCGACGACGAATGCCTGCTGCGGCTCGCGCAAGCCATTGAAGCGCATGATGCCGAGCATCTGGATGAGGTCGTGCGGCTGATGGCGCGGCTCGCCGTCGCGATCGAATAGGCGGCGCTTCGCCATTGCAAGGCGGCGACCCGAGCGGGCAGGGGCGCGTGTTGCGTTTTGCGCCCGCTTGTACCAAAGATGGCCCCAACTTTCAGCTGTTTCGGCGGCCACGCCGCATGCTTTCGGGGTCTTAGCCTATGTCCGGTTTTGCGACCGCGCGCCAGAATATGGTCGATGGTCAGGTGCGTCCGAGCGACGTGACCGATATCCGCATTCTCGATGCCATGCTGGCGGTGCCGCGTGAGGCCTTCGTTCCCGAAAACAGACAGGCGCTGGCTTATCTGGACCTCGATCTCGACGTCAGCGAGGGCGGCGCGGCCAAGCGCTATCTGATCAAGCCGGCGGTGCTGGCGAAGATGCTGCAGGCGGCCGAGATCAAGGCGAGCGACCGCGTCCTCGTGGTCGGCTGCGCCACTGGCTACGCCGCCGCCATCGTCGCGCAGCTTGCGGCGGAGGTGACGGCGACCGAGAGCGATTCGGCGATGGTGGCGAAGGCGCAGGCCATTCTGGCCCAGAACGGCTGTGGAAATGTCACGGTCCGAACCGCGGCGCCGGCCGACGGCGATTCGGCCAAGGCGCCGTACGACGTCATCGTGCTGAACGGCGCCACCGGAATCGTGCCGGAGCAACTCTATGGGCAATTGCGCAGCGGCGGCCGTCTGGTCGGCGTTTTTGCGACGTCGCGGCCGGCGCGCGCGAGCATCGTAACCGCCTCGCACGGCGACTACGGCCATCGTGCGCTGTTCGATGCCGCTGCCCCGCTGCTGCCCGGCATGGAACTTGTTCCGGCCTTCGTTTTCTAGCCTTTCAGCCCTTTCGACGCCCAATATTCGCCCTCCGCGGCCGGCTAAATCCTCTTCGAAATCAGAAGTGTGGCCCGATTGCCCCACGTGAAGAGTTTCGACGGGGTTTGCTTGTGGGGTAGTTCCGTCCAGCTTACGTGCGGACTAAGGTGAGCCGGGACTCACTTCGACTGAAGCGACGTCGGTTTATGGTCACGCCCGTGATTCTGGACCGACGAAAAAATGAATGGATTACCAGGGATGCGTGGGGTGAAGGCGTTTACCGGGGCGGCGGCCTCGGTCCTTCTATTAGCTTGTATGGGCCCAATGCCCGCCTTGGCCGATACGATCGAGGCGGCGCTGGTGCGCGCCTATCAAGGCAATCCGCAGCTTAATGCGCAACGTGCACAGGTTCGCGTGACCGACGAGGCCGTACCGCAAGCACTGTCGGGCTACCGCCCGAAGGCCGCGATCACGGCGAGCGCGGGTTACCAGTATACGGATTCACTGAGCACGCAGGGCGGTACTCCCACCAATCTGGTGAAGACCCCCATTCACGGCGCCAATCCGCCGCGCAGCGTCGGCGCAACGATCACGCAGACATTGTTCAACGGTCAGCAGACCGCCAACCGGACCAGAGCGGCGGAAGGCCAGGTTTCCGGCGCACGCGAAGCCCTGCGGGCGATCGAATCGACCGTGCTGCTCAGTGCCGCCACGACCTACATGGACTATCTGCGCGATTCGGCGATCGTCGAGGTGCAGAAGAGCAACGTGCGCGTGCTCGAGCAGACCCTGAAGCAGACGCGGGACCGCTTCAATGTCGGCGAAGTCACCCGAACCGACGTTGCGCAGTCGGAGGCACAGCTCGCCGCCGGCAAGACGCAGCTCTTGACGGCTGAAGCCAATCTGACGACGACGCGCTCGAACTTCCGCCGCATCATCGGTAACGAGCCGGAAAATCTGGCGCCGGGCTCGCCGGTCGACCGCTTCCTGCCCGCGACGCTGCCGGCGGCCGTCGAGCTGGGACTGATACAGAATCCGAACGTCACTGCGGCGATGTTCGGCATCGACGTCAGCTACCTGCAGGTCAAGGTGGCGGAGGGGGCACTGCTGCCCACCGTTACGCTTCAAGCGTCGGTGCAACAGTCCTATGAGCAGAGCCTGATCCAGTATCGCTCGTTCGGCGCGTCCGTGACCACGCAGCTCAACGTGCCGATCTACCAGGGCGGCACTGAATATTCGCTGATCCGCCAGTCCAAGGAAACGGCGGCGCAACAACGTCTCGTGCTCGACCAGACCCGCGACCAGACCCGCGCCAACGTCGTCACGGCGTGGGGCCAGCTCGTTGCCGGCAAGGCGCAGGTACAATCGGCGCAATCGCAGGTGCAGGCGTCCGAAATCGCGCTGAACGGTGTGCGCGAGGAAGCCAAGGCCGGACAGCGCACCACGCTCGACGTGCTGAACGCGCAGCAGGCGCTGGTCAACGCGCGCGTCGCGCTGGTCACCGCACAGCACGATCGTGTGGTGGCGTCCTATTCCGTGCTCGACAAGGTCGGCCGGCTGGCGCCCCAGGTGCTCAACCTGCCGACCACGATCTATGACCCGAGCGTGCACTATCATCAGGTGCGCGACAGCTGGGCCGGTGTTCGTACGCCCGACGGCCGCTGACATCGGCGCCTTCAGGCGCAACACGGGACCAATATCGTCGCCCGGCGCCTGAAGCGCCGGGCGCTTTGCTTGCAATCATTTACGGCCATGACGTACCGTTTCCGGGGCGAGCTGGGCGATTCGCGCCGCGTCCCCGTGTCGGGGGGCGTGGGTCGTCTTGAGGGGAATAGGGCCCCCGCGCGATGCAGCGGACGGGCTTGATCTGGGGACAAGTCAGGCTTGTGCGGTGAAAATCCCGGCCTGCATATCCGGAACCGGCAATTCCTTCGTGGCTTTGGTGTAAAATGGTTTCGATGTGGAGTCGGAGATGACGCAACCTGCGAAGGTCCAAGAACCCTCGATGGAGGAGATTTTGGCGTCGATCCGTCGCATCATTGCCGACGACGAGGCGAAGCCTGCGGCCGCCAAACCGGAGGCCGCTGCCGCGCCGCCGCCGAAGCCCGTGATGAAGGACATTCCGCCGTCGGCGATCGCTCCGCCGCCGAAGCCGGCACCCGCACCAAAGCCGGCACCTGCGCCGCCGCCCGCCCCGGCACCGGCAGCTGTCGTCAGCAACAGCCAGGACGACATCGACGCCATGCTGGCGAGTCTCGATGCGGTGGCACCGGAGCCCGAGATCCGCCCGGCGCCGCCGCCCGAGCCCGACGTGTTCGAACTCACGGACGAGATGGCGCTGCCTGATCCGGCGCCGCCGCCACCGGCCGCGTCATTCAGCAAGATCGAGCCCGCCGACGATATCGAATTCAGCGAATCCAGAAACCGGCAACCGGCCCACGACCCTTCCTACGACAGCCCGCCCCAGCAACCGATCTTGTCGCGTACAACCGTATCCGCCGTGGAATCAGCCTTCAATTCGCTGGCCAATACCGTCCTCAGCAACAATGCTCGGACGCTTGAGGACCTCGTCAAGGAAATGCTGCGGCCGATGCTCAAATCCTGGCTGGACGACAATCTGCCGGGATTGGTCGAGCGCATCGTCAAGGCCGAAATCGAGCGGGTCTCGCGCGGGCGCTAGTTCCGCACGCGCCGGCGGCCGGATTTCGTGGCCGGACCCGAGGCTGGCGGCCGCAAAATCGCCCTGTCAGGTTGACTTGAGCCGCTCTGGCGGCTTTCTAGGGCCGTCCGGTGCCGTTCGCATCAGAACCGGGCGCTACCACGTTGTTTTGAATGCGTATTCTCCAGGCGGGCCGGCGACGGATTGCTCGGGAACGCCCAACACCCCACTTGCACCGTCATGATCGAGAAAAACTACCAGCCTGCCGATATCGAGAGCCGCATGTCCCTGATCTGGGAGGAGAGCGGCGCGTTCAAGGCCGGGCGGCCTGAGCGCAAGGATGCTGCGCCGTTCACCATCGTGATCCCGCCGCCGAACGTGACGGGCTCGCTGCATATGGGCCACGCGCTGAACAACACGCTGCAGGACGTGCTGTGCCGTTTCGAGCGCATGCGCGGCCGCGACGTGCTGTGGCAGCCGGGCACCGACCATGCCGGCATCGCCACCCAGATGGTGGTCGAGCGGCAATTGATGGAACGGCAGGAGCCGGGCCGCCGCGATATTGGCCGCGCCAAATTCCTCGAGCGGGTCTGGCAGTGGAAGGCGGAGAGCGGCGGCGCAATCGTCAATCAGCTCAAGCGCCTCGGCGCTTCCTGCGACTGGTCGCGCGAGCGCTTCACGATGGACGAGGGGCTGTCGCGCGCGGTCGTGAAGGTGTTCGTCGAGCTGCACCGTGAAGGGCTGATCTACAAGGACAAGCGGCTGGTGAACTGGGACACCAAGCTGCTGACGGCGATCTCCGATCTCGAAGTGCAGCAGGTCGAGGTCAAGGGCAGCCTGTGGTATCTGCGCTATCCAATCGAGGGCAAGAATTTCAGCCCTGACGATCCCACGACGTTCGTCGTCGTGGCGACGACGCGCCCCGAGACGATGCTCGGCGACACCGCCGTTGCCATCCATCCGGAGAACGAGCGGATCGGGCACCTGATCGGCCAGCACGTTATCCTGCCGCTGGTCGGCCGCCGCATCCCCATTATCGGCGACGACTACGCCGATCCGGAAAAGGGCTCGGGCGCGGTCAAGATCACGCCCGCGCATGACTTCAACGACTTCGAGGTCGGCAAGCGTCACGGCCTGCCGCAGATCAACGTGTTCGATCGCGAGGGCTCAATGGCGCTCGTCGACAACGAGGACTATCTGCGCGGCCTGCCGGAAGGCGCGCTGATGCTGGCCGAAGAGCTGCACAATGTCGACCGTTTCGCAGCGCGCAAGAAGATCGTGGCGCGGCTGGAGGATTTCGGCTTCCTGGAGAAGATCGAGCCGAACACGCACATGGTGCCGCACGGTGACCGCTCGGGCACCGTGATCGAGCCCTACCTGACCGACCAGTGGTACGTCGACGCCAAGACCATGGCGCAGCCGGCGATCGCGGCGGTGCGCTCGGGCGCGACGAGCTTCGTGCCGAAGAACTGGGAAAAGACCTATTTCGAGTGGATGGAGAACATCCAGCCCTGGTGCATCTCGCGCCAGCTCTGGTGGGGCCACCAGATCCCGGCCTGGTACGGGCCTGACGGCAAGGTGTTCGTCGCCGAGACCGAGGAGGAGGCCGTCGGCAACGCGCTCGGCTATTACGTCGAGCAGGAAGTCATCACCGAAGAGCAGGGCCGCGAGATGGCGGAAAACCCCGCCAAGCGCGAGGGCTTCATCGTCAGAGACGAGGACGTGCTCGACACCTGGTTCTCGTCCGGCCTCTGGCCGTTCTCGACGCTCGGCTGGCCGGATGAAACGGCGGAAGTGAAGCGCTATTATCCGACCAACGTCCTCGTCACCGGCTGGGACATCATCTTCTTCTGGGTCGCCCGCATGATGATGATGGGCCTGCACTTCATGAAGGAGGCGCCGTTCTCGACCGTATACATCCACCGCCTCGTCCGTGACGAGAAGGGCGCGAAGATGTCGAAGTCGAAAGGCAACGTCATCGATCCGCTCGGCGTGATCGACGAGTACGGCGCGGATGCGCTGCGCTTTGCGCTGGCGCGCGGCGCGGCCCACAGCCACGACATCAAGCTGTCGCCGCAACTGGTCGAGACCAACCGCAACTTTGCGACCAAACTCTGGAACGCGTGCCGTTTCGCCGAGATGAACGGTTGCACGCAGCCGGCCGGCTTCGACCCGACGGCGGCCAAGGAGACGCTGAACCGCTGGATCGCGCATGAGACCTCGCGCGCCACTCGCGAAGTCACCGAGGCGATCGAGGCCTATCGTTTCAACGATGCGGCGAACGCGATCTACCGATTCGTCTGGAACGTCTATTGCGATTGGTATCTCGAACTCGCAAAACCCGTGCTGATGGGCGAGGAGGGCGCGGCCAAGACCGAGACCCGCGCCATGATCGCCTGGGCGCGCGACGAGATCCTCAAGCTGCTGCACCCATTCATGCCCTTCATCACCGAAGAGCTCTGGGCGGTGACGGCCGCACGCGACGGCCTCTTGGTGCTGGCCGAATGGCCGCGCAAGGCGAGCGCGGTCACGGTCGAGCAGATCGCGGCGATGGCAGCGGCCGCGCCCGGCGATCCCCTGATCGCGCCGGTCATGGCCGCGCTCGATGCCAACGATTTCAGCGATCCGGCGGCGGAAGCCGAAATCGGCTGGGTGGTCGATTTCGTCACTGCCATCCGCTCGGTGAAATCGGAAATGAACATCCCGCCGGCGACAATGATTCCGGTGGTGCTGTCGGGTGCTTCTGCGGAGACCAAAGAGCGCGCGCAGCGCTGGAACGACATCGTCAAGCGTTTGGCGCGGCTCGCCGAGATTTCATTCGCCGACCGCCCGCCGGAGGGCGCTGTGCAGCTACTCGTGCGCGGCGAAGTGGTGGCGCTGCCGCTGAAGGGCGTGATCGACCTCGCCGCGGAGAAAACCCGGCTGGACAAGGAGATCGTCAAGGCCGACGCCGACATCAAGCGCGTCGACGCCAAGCTCGGCAATGAGAAGTTCGTTGCCAACGCGCCCGAAGAGATCGTCGAGGAAGAAAAGGAAAAGCGCGAGGCCGCGGTTGCGCGCAAGGCCAAGCTCCAGGAAGCGCTGGAGCGGCTGAAGATGGCGTCGTAACCGCAAGGCGCTGAACTATCCGTCATTGCGAGGAGCGAAGCGACGACTTGTCCGCCGTAGCTCGAAGAGCGAAGGCGGAAGCAATCCATCTATCCGTCATGCCGCACGATGGATTGCTTCGCTTCGCGCGCAATGATGGGCTGAGATGGCGAAGCCATCATCGAGGGCTTGATCGATGCTCGACCACGTCTCCATCACCGTTTCCGACTTCGCCGCCGCCGAGCGCTTCTACGACGCGATCATGGCCGCGCTCGGCGTCGTCAAGGTCGGCCGTAGCGACCGCTGGCTCGGCTATGGCGAGCGGGCGGATGCGCAGCATCCGGACCGCGTCTACATCGCGATCTACCGCGGCCCGGAGCCGGACGAGGCGGTCAGCCGGCACTGGTGCTTCAAGGCCAAATCACGCGAAGCGGTCGATGCCTTCTGGCGGGCCGGCCTTGCCGCTGGCGGCACTGACGACGGCCCGCCGGGCCTGCGTCACTACCACGCCGCCTATTACGGCGCCTTCCTGCGCGATCCCGACGGCAACAAGGTCGAGGCGGTGTGCCATCGGGCGATGTGAGATCTGCGAAATCGGGGCGGGGGCCGTCGCCACCCGTCGCTGTGCTCACGCCAACGACATGCTGACCGGACGAAAGAGCGGTGACGGCATTGACCGCATCAGCGGGAGCCAATCAATCAGCCTTCGTCGAGGTCACTTCGCGTGATGCATTTGCATTGATCGCAGCGAAAGATCGAGGCAGCCCTGAATCGAGCCGTCTTGGGCAAGTCAGCCACGTGCTGCATTTGCTTGCCGCACTGGCGGCATTCGCAATTGCAGGCCCCAATCATCTCACGACCAACTACGGCGATCGAAGTCATCATGTTTCGCACCGACGTGTTTCGTACCGGCAGTATAGTCAATTCACATGACGAAGTGGCGCGCTGTTCCGTCCGTAGGACTACGGTGTGGAAACATGCCACCGCTTTCCGGGCATCGCATTCAACCGCCGTTCATTGAGCTCGCTCTAATCCGCCTTCCTTTTGGCAGGCAGGCAGGACCATGAGCTCCTTTGACCCGATGGCCGCGGCAATTGACTGGCTTGATGCCTACCGCGCCAACGACCTTTCCATTGTTGACTTTTATGCGCTGGATGCGTCGCTCGAGTGTGGCTGTAGCGGGCAGGCGACGGTAATCGGCCGCAACGCACTCGCAGAATATTGGCGGCTGCGGTTTGTCGAGAATCCCGCCGGCGAGCTCGAGGCCTTGCAGATGGAGGGGGCTGCAGTCGTGGTGTCATACGCGGTGCCGGAAGGCATCGTGCAGGCGCGGCTGAATTTCAACGATGCCGGGGAGATCGTTCGTTGCGAATGCAGTCCGTCGTAGAGGCGCCGAGTTCGGCGCAGACGAAGTCACTGTGCACGAGCCGCGCCGCACCGGATTGGTGCGGATGACCGCGACGATGCCACGAGCGGGGGAACCATCTGGCATGACGGCAATCTGAGCGCGCGGAGTCAGTTGAGTGCGCTGCCACCGTGATTCCGGGGCTTGAATTCAGAATTCGCTTCGCCGATGATCTCCTTTTGTATTTTTCGCATTCTTTTGTTTCCTCATTGAGTTCCCTCAATGCTGTTCTACGAACCCATGTTCGTGACATTCTTTGCCGGGTTCTACGCGCTTTATTTGTTGGCTACGGGTTCGATTACGAAGAAGGCCGCGCTGCTGATCGCCAGCGTGTTGTTCTATCTCTGGGGTGAGCCGGTCTTCGTCCTGGTGCTGCTGCTTTCGACCGCGGTGGATTACGCGCTTTCATTTTACCTCGACGAAAAGACACCGCGCCGGTTGCGCCGGCTCGCGCTCACGGCCGGCATTGCCGGCAATCTGGGCATGCTGATCGTTTGCAAATATGCCGACTTTCTGCTCGGAAACATCAATGCGCTGCTCGCACCGTTCGGGCCGCACCTTTTGCCGCTGCTGCACGTCGCGCTGCCGATCGGCGTCTCGTTCGTGGTGTTCGAGAAGATCACCTATCTGGTCGATACCTATCGTGGCGTCTCCAGGCGGGCGGCGTCGTTGTCGGATTACGCGCTGTTCGTGTTTTTCTTTCCCAAATTGCTGGCCGGTCCGATCCTCAAATATCATGAGATGAAGGATCAGATCGCGGCGCCGCCATCCGTTCAGTGGAGCGATTTCGTCGACGGTTTTCTTCGCTTTGCGCGCGGCCTCGGGCGCAAGCTTCTGATCGCCGACCCGCTCGGCACGTTCGCCAATCAGGTGTTCATGGCCGATCCCGTAGGGCTCGGCGCATCCTATGCGTGGCTCGGCCTTGGCTGTTTCGCGGTCCAGATCTATTTCGATTTTGCCGGCTATTCCGACATGGCCATCGGGCTCGCCCGGATGCTCGGATTTCGCCTGAGCGAAAACTTCAACTCCCCCTACGTTTCGCAATCGCTGACGGAGTTCTGGCGACGCTGGCACATCTCGCTGACCTCCTGGATTCGCGACTATCTATACCGGCCGCTCGGCGGCAATCGCCACGGCGAGGCCCGCACCTATCTCAATCTCTGGATCTGCTTTCTCGCATCCGGGCTGTGGCACGGCGCCAGTTGGAATTTCGTGCTGTGGGGGGCCTATAACGGACTGTTTCTGACGCTCGACCGGCTATTCCTGCGAGATGCGCTGCAACGTTGCGGCCGCATCGTCGCCACCGCCGTCACGCTATTCATCGTCATGATCGGATGGGCGCTGTTCCGCGCCGAGCAGCCGTCGCAACTGATACCGTTTCTCGGCGCCCTGTTCGGAATGTCGCGGGGAACAGCGGCGCTGGAGATCCCTGCCGAGGTGCCGCTCACGCTCCTGATCGGGGTGCTGCTCTCGCTGTTTCCGGCAACGCCGCTCTATCCGTGGCTGGCACAGGCGCACCAGCAAGTAGCCTGGCTCAGGTGGGGCACGGCCGCCGCGCTGGTGTTGATCTACGTTCTCGCGCTGGCGCGGGCCTTTGCCGTGCCTTTCCAGCCCTTCATCTATTTCAGGTTCTGAAGGATGAGCTGCTTTGCCCTCACTCGCCCGATGCCGCGCCTGCTGCTCTGCGCGTCGCTGGCGCTGTCGCCGCTCGTCACGGCATGGAATCTGGCGGTGGCGCCGGGCCGGGAGATCAAGATCGGAGCAAAGCTCGCCGGCGTCACGGCCGAAGCGCCGGTCATCCTGTCCTGGTCGTCACTGCGTGACGGCAGTTTCCAGAAAGCCGCGGCAAGCCGGGTGGCCGAAGCCTTCGCTTTCCGGCCGCTGTTGATCCGCATCAACAACGCCATCCGTTTCGAACTGTTCGGCGCCCTGACTGCGCCGCAGGTGGTCAGCGGCAGCAAGGGGCAATTGATCGGCCAAAGCTACCTCGACGAATACTGCTCGCGAGCCGAGAACCAGGGGATCAGCCTTGCGGCCGGGATAATCCCGAAGCTCCGGGCGATCCAGGATTACTATCGCGAGCGAGGCGCCGTGTTCGTGTATGTCGTTTCGCCTTCAAAGGCCGCGCATATGCCGGAGCACTTCCTGGGGTCCTATTCCTGCCCGAGCACGCCGGCGGCACGGGCGCAACTCGTTCCGCAATATGTCAATGCGCTGAGGGATGCCGGCATTGAGGTTCTCGATGGCGCAGGCCTGATTCACGCGGCCAAGGGACGTTACGACATCGACCTGTTTCCGCAAGGAGGAGAGCACTGGAACGATCTTGGCGGCGCGCTGGTGGTGAGCGCGCTCGTGAAGCAAATCAACGACCGGGCGAGCCGGGAAATCGCGCCGCCGTTCACCTTTACCTATGCGCTGTCACGGCCGGCGCGCGGTGCCGACCGCGAACTGGCCGATCTGCTCAACGTGTTCTTTCCGCCGCTCGGCTATCTGACGCCGAAGGTCAGTTACATCAGGTCTGCAGCCTGCGGGCAGGGGGAGGCACCAACGTTGAATGCCGCCATGGTGGGCAGCAGCTTCAGTCATCTGCCGGCCAGCATCCTGATCGAGCAGAACTGCCTTTCCGCACTCAACGTCTATTACTATGCGAAGCTCGGACGCTTCGGAGGAGTTCCCTATCGCGAGCTGCAGCGCAATCTCTCCGATGCCGACCTGGCGGCATTGCGCGACGCCGGGCTGATGATCATCGAAGAGAACGAGGCCTTCGTCGGCCGCAACCGGTATGTCGACGACGTGCTGAGGGCGATCGGGAGGTTTTGACGCTGCGCCGCGGGCTGCCTGGCGCTGGCAAGCGCGAGGCGCGAAATTATCCAGTGCTTCAGGGCTGTAACATCGGCCTCATTTTCGTGGCCGCGCGGCTGCCGTTGCGGCCGCCGAAACCGGTTTTGACGGTGATGTGTCGGCGCGCAATGTGACCATCATCGTCAAGCGTGCCTAAACCCGAATTTAATGGAAGCGACGAGGAGCGCGCCCCACCTGTTCATTGTGTAACGGTGTTAACCGCTCGAAAGGACAAAGCCATGAAAGTCGCAATGACAGCGCTGGTCGCCGTGTCGATGCTCTCAAGCACATATGCATACGCGAACACGGCGCACCATGAACCGTTGGTCAGAAGCCATGCCATGTACAAGCACGTCGCCCGGCCCGTCGTCCTGCATCCGAACTACGGCAATCCGAACGGAAATCCGGATGGTCCGACGACGTTGAGCGGTACTGGCGATTCTCAATTCGGCGGCACGTCGGCCGGCACCAGCGGGTACAACTAGGTGCGAAGTAGCGGCGAGGGGAAGCCTCCCCTGCGCCCTCTTATTGAAGAGGGCGGGACGGTTCGGGCAAGCCTTGTCGCGATAATGAAGACGCACAACCGAATGTCATCGTCCGCGAATTGTTTGGCCCGGACAGATCACTGACGGGTGTTCGGAGACATAGCTGACACATCAAAATGGCTGGATTGTCGCGCTCGCAAATGACGGCTGAAAGCGAGACCACGCCCTTAAAACGGTTTGCTCCAGAACTTCGATCCCTTCAGCCCGTAGCGCCACGGCAGATCGACCGCCTTCGTAATTCCGATCCGCACGCCGGCAACGGTCTCCACCTTGCCGACGCGCGCATGCAGCGCAAACGGCGGCTGATCGAGCGGCAGTTCATTATGCTTGATCGTGATGCCGAGCGCTTCGCAGAGCTTGCCCGGGCCCGAGCACAAGGCGCGAGCGTCCGGCAGGCCGCGGCGTCGGCGCATCGAGGCGAGGCCATGGGTCGGCTCCAGCGCGCGGATCAGGACGGCGCTGGCCGAGCCTTCCCCCTCGCAGACGAAGTTCACGCACCAGTGGATGCCGTAGGAGCGGTAGACATAGGCAAAGCCCGGCGGGCCGAACATCACGCGGTTGCGCGGCGTCGGCCCGTTGTAGGAATGCGCGGCCGGATCGGTATGGTGATAGGCCTCGACCTCGGTGATGATGCCGCCGACGCCGCCTACCAGCAATGTCGCCCCGATCAGGTCGGGCGCGACCTCATGCACGCTGCGGCCGAAGAACGAGCGTTTCAGCGGCTTGCCGAGCCGGGGAGCGGCAGGCGCGGCAGGCTTCGGGTTTTGGACCATTTCAGGTGAGAATCGTTCGCGGGAGGGATGAAATTCGTCATTATGTTGCACGTTTCCACCGCCTTTCGCGAGACGGATTGCAGGCCCGTGCGCAAGCCGGGTTGCGGCCAACGGCGACACGGATTAGCTAGGTATTCTCGCCATTTCCGGACTTAACATGGTCGTCCTCGTCGATACCGTCTCCACCAACCAGGTCCGCCCGCGCCACCCCGAAAAGGTGAACCGGCCCGATGCGCTGTCGCCGCCGAAGCCGGACTGGATCAGGGTGCGTGCGCCGAACACCCGCGGCTATGCGGACACGCGAAAGATCGTCAAGGAGAACGGCCTCGTCACGGTGTGCGAGGAGGCCGGCTGCCCGAATATTGGCGAGTGCTGGGACAAGAAGCACGCCACCTTCATGATCATGGGGGACACCTGCACGCGGGCCTGCGCGTTCTGCAACGTCAAGACCGGCATGCCCGGCGCGCTCGACGCCGGCGAGCCGGAACATGTCGCGGAGGCGACCTTCAAGCTCGGGTTGACCCACGTCGTCGTGACCTCGGTCGATCGCGACGACCTCGCCGATGGCGGCGCGGAACATTTCGCACAAACCATCCGCGCCATCCGCGCACGCTGCCCGACCACGACCATTGAGATTCTGACGCCCGACTTCCTGCGCAAGGAAGGCGCGCTGGAGGTCGTCGCGGCGGCCAAGCCCGACGTGTTCAACCACAATCTGGAAACCGTGCCGGCGCGGTATCTCACCGTTCGCCCCGGCGCGCGCTATTTCCACTCGATCCGGCTGCTGCAGCGGGTCAAGGAAGTCGATCCGACCATCTTCACCAAGTCGGGCATCATGGTCGGGCTCGGCGAGGAGCGCCATGAGGTGCTGCAGGTGATGGACGATCTGCGCTCGGCGGGCGTCGATTTCCTGACCATCGGGCAGTATCTGCAGCCGACCCGCAAGCACCATGCGGTGATGCGCTACGTCACCCCCGATGAATTCGCGGGCTATGAGAAGGTCGCCTACACCAAGGGCTTTCTGATGGTGTCGGCGAGCCCGCTGACCCGCTCGTCGCATCATGCGGGCGAGGATTTTGCCAAGCTGCAGGCGGCGCGCATCGCGCGGGGCCGCTAGGCGTCGGATTGAGCCAATGCAACGCGTGCTCGTCATGGGATCGTCGGGGTCCGGCAAGTCGACATTTGCCAGGCAGTTGTCCGATCTCACGGGTATTCCCGTCGTGTCGCTGGACGCGCTGTTCTGGAAGCCCGGCTGGGTCCAATCGGATAGAGCCGAGTTCACGGAACGCGTGAACGCGGCGGCCCGGCAGCCGCGCTGGATCATGGACGGCAACTACGCCAGCAGCGGCACGGGCGAATTGCGCCGCGATTCCTGCGACACCGTGATCTGGTTCGACCTGCCGCGCAGCAGCTGCGTGTTGGGGATCGTGAAGCGGATCGCCGGCAGCTATGGCAAGGTCCGTCCCGAAATGGCCGAAGGCTGTCCGGAAAAGTTCGACTTCGAGTTCTTCCGCTACGTCTGGACCTATCGCCAGGTGCAGCGGCCGAAGCTGCTCGCCTATTTTGGGGGGCTGCGTGCCGACCAGCCGCTCGTCTGCTTCACCGATCGGGGGCAGGCGGACGCCTATCTGAGGCAAGTCGCGCGGCAGCAGAACCGGGCGAGTATGCACTGATGCCGCGCTTTTCCAGCAAGCGCCGGGTTCATCATACGGCCGCGCAGATGTTCGATCTGGTCGCCGATGTCGAGCGCTATCCGGAATTCGTGCCGCTGTGCCAGTCGCTAAAAATCCGTCAGCGCACCTCAAAGGCCGACGGCACCGAGGTCATCGTTGCCGACATGACGGTGTCGTTCAAGCTGGTGCGGGAATCCTTCACCAGCCGCGTCACGCTGGACCGGCCTAACCTGAAGATCATGGTCGAATATCTGAGGGGCCCGTTCAGCAACCTGGAAAACCGCTGGACGTTCGAGCCGAAATCCGAAACCGACTGTGACGTCGGCTTCTTCCTGTCCTACGAGTTCAGGAGCCGGATGCTGGCGATGCTGATGGGGACGATGTTCGATACCGCGTTCCAGCGCTTCGCCGCCGCCTTCGAGAAGCGGGCGGATGCGATCTACGGCAAGGCTGGGGCAGGGCCGGCGAGCTAGACGTCCGCGAGGTCGGCCCGGTCGGCGAGACGCTGGGCGGCGTTGTCGTAATGCTTGCGGGCCTTCTCCCGCGTCTCGGCAGCGTCGCCGCGCTTGATGGCCTCGACCAGGCGCGCCTGCTCCTCGATCGCGGCCGCGGCGAGCTCGGTCGCCTTGGTGTTCTTGACGGCGACGGAGCGCAGATTCTCGGCGATCTGGCTGTCGATCATGACGATGAAATTGAGCGCATGCTCGTTGTCGGCCATCTTGGCGATGACGTGGATGAGCTGGCGTTCGGCCTCGAAGTGACGCTCGGCGCCGTGCTCGCGGTCGCTGGTTGCCTCCCGCATCTCGGCGAGAATGGCTTCCATGCGGGCAATGTCGCGCCTGGAGCGCGCCAGCGCGGCGTCCGCCGCCGCCTCGACGACGACGCCGTTGCGCAGGCGCAGCAGCTTCAGCAGTTCCTTGCGCTTCTTGAAGCAGGCCGGGCTGATCCGGAACGCTGTCCGTTCTTGCGGCTGCGCGATGAAGGCCCCGACGCCGACCCGGCTCTGGACGATGCCGTCATATTTCAGTTGCGAGATCGCTTCCCGCACCACCGTCCGCGCGACGCCGAACTCGGTCGCCAGTGCCTGTTCGGAGGGCAGGCGATCGCCCGGCCGAAGCTCGCCAGCGTGCAGGGCGCCGGTCAGGCTGGCGACAATTTCTTGCGGCAATGAGGGGCTGCGCTCAAGCGATTTGAATTTCACGGGATGGTCCTGTCCAGATGACGGCGCCGGCCAATCGCGCGTGCGACCCCTGCCTGTCAGCAGGGATATCGAAACAGGGCGACGAGTGCAATTGGGTAATCAGGTTGTCAGACATCTGGCGGGTGTGGTAGCCGAGCGGAAATGGGGCTGGCGGGCGCGCGCAAGTCGCCCCCTTGAAGCCCAGACATTCATAGAGACCATCAAACCAAACGGAAGGCCGCAGATGACGACATTCGAACGTGTTGGCTTTATCGGCCTGGGCGGCATGGGACGTGGATTGGTGAAGAATCTTGTCGCCAAGGGCGTGCCAGTCACGGCTTATGATCTCAACCCGGCCGCGGTGGCAGTTGCCACATCGTTTGGCGCGACCGCCGCAAAAAATATTCAGGAGATCCGCGACGTCTGCCGCATCATCATGATTTGCGTCAATGAAGCCGAGGATGTCGAAGCGTTGATGATTTGCCGAGATGGGCTGCTCGCCGGCCCGGTACCCGGCTTCATCATCGTGGACCACACCACCGGCAGCCCGCAGATGGTTGCCAAGCTCGATCGTTTGGTGCGGGCATCCGGCGGCCGCTACGCCGAGGCACCGATGACGCGGACCCCAAAACACGCCGACATCGGCAAGGTCAACGTGCTCTTCGGCGGCGAGCGCGACCTGCTCGACGACCTCAGACCGTATTTCGAGCTTTATGCCGAAAATATCTTCCATATCGGTCCGCTGGGCCACGCCATCCGCCTCAAGCTCATTCACAACTACATCGCCTTCGCCAACGTGGCGGCGTGGTGCGAGGGGTTTGCGCTGGCCGCCAAGGAGGGGCTCGATCTATCGCAGGTGATCCGCATCATCTCGGCGGCCGGCGGCAAAAGCGGCATGCTCGATCTCTATGGCCAGGCCACGCTCGAGGGTGACTTCACCCCGCTGATGTCACTGGCAAACGCCCGCAAGGACGTCCGTTACTATGCGCGCTGGCTGGAGGAGGCGGGCCTGCCCGGTTTCATGGCCGATGCCGTGCACCAGACCTACCGGCAGGCGGCGCTGCTCGGGCATGACGGGGAGTCCTGCACCGCCGTGATCAAGGCCTATGAGGCCGTGAGTGGTGTGGAGGCACGGGTCGCGCCGAAAGATCAGGAACAAGGAAATCAGCGGTCGGATACCTGATATCGCAAGAAAACCGGTTGCTGGTGCCGACGCCATTCTTTAAGCCGGTCCAAAATCCGTAATCCCGCAAGCGGAGGGAACGAGGCGATGGACGCAAAAATTCGAACCGGTGGACATATTCTGATCGAGCAGCTGGCCCTGCACGGCGCCGACACCGTGTTCGGCGTCCCCGGTGAAAGCTTCCTGGCGGCGCTTGACGGCATGTATCAGAGCCAGCGTGTGCGGTTCATCAACGCCCGGCAGGAGGGCGGCGCCGCCATGATGGCGGATGCCTACGGCAAGCTGACGGGCCGCCCGGGCATTGTGTTCGCCACCCGTGGGCCCGGCGCCACCAACGCGTCCGCCGGCGTTCATGTCGCGTTCCAGGACTCGACGCCGCTGATCCTGCTGCTCGGGCAGGTCGGGCGTGACATGATGGAGCGCGAGGCGTTCCAGGAGATCGACTATCGCCAGATGTTCGGGCCGATGGCGAAATGGGTCGCCCAGATCGACGATGCGCGGCGGATTCCGGAATTCATCTCGCGCGCTTTCTTCACCGCGACCTCGGGCCGTCCCGGCCCGGTCGTGCTGGCGCTGCCCGAGGACATGCTGACCGACACCGCCGACGTGCCGGATGCGCCGCCCTATAACCCGCTTCCCATCGCGCCCGATGACGGCGGCTTGCAGCGCTTCCACGCCCTGTTGTCGGCGGCGAAGAAGCCGTTCCTGATCGTCGGTGGCGGCGGCTGGAGCGAGCAGGCCCGCCGCGATCTCGAAGCATTTGCCTCAGCGCATGAGGTGCCGGTCGGCGTTTCGTTCCGCTGCCAGGATTATTTCGACAATCTGCATCCCTGCTATGGCGGCCATGTCGGCATCGGCCTCGATGCCAAGATCGCCGAGCGGATCCGCAGCAGCGATCTTGTGATCGCACTTGGCGCGCGGCTCGGGGAGGCCACGACATCCGGCTACACGCTGTTCGATGTTCCGAAGCCGAAGCAGCCGCTGGTTCATGTCTATCCCGACCCGGAGGAGATCGGCCGCGTCTATTCGCCGACGCTCGGCATGGTGGCGAGCAGCGCGGCCTTTGCGGCGGCGATCAAGGGGCTGGCGCCGAAGCACCAATCGCGGGCCGACTACGTCAAGACGGCGCATGCCGACTATCTCGCCTTTGCCGAGCCGACCAGGTCGCCCGGCGATGTGCAGCTCTCGCAGGTCGTGCGCGGCCTGAGCGACCGCTTGCCCCCTGACACCATCATCTGCAACGGCGCCGGCAATTACGCCGTCTGGGTGCATCGCTTCTGGCGCTATCGGCAGTATCGCACCGAACTCGCGCCGACGTCGGGCTCGATGGGGTATGGCTTGCCCGCAGCGGTTGCCGCCAAGCTGCAGCATCCGGAACGTACGGTCATCTGCTTTGCGGGTGACGGCTGCTTCCAGATGACCGGGCTGGAGTTCATGACGGCGGTCGAAAACCGGCTGCCGCTGATCGTGATCGTCTGCAACAACGGCATGTACGGCACGATCCGGATGCATCAGGAGCGGGAATATCCGGGCCGCGTCTCCGGCACCGATCTCGCCAACCCGGACTTTGCCGCGCTGGCCCGCGCCTGCGGCGGCTTCGGCGCCCGTGTCGATCGGACGGAAGACTTTGCGCGTGCTTTCGATGAAGCCGTGGCCAGCGGGCTTCCAGCCATCATCGAACTCTCGATCAGCCCGGAAGCATTGACGCCGGTGGCTTCGCTCAGCGAAACGCGCGCCAAGGCGCTTGCTGCCCAGGCCTGACAGCGGCTGGTCGCGTCAGCCGGGCGGGATGGCTGGCTTCTCAGGGGAGGTGGAGGCTGCCTCGGTCAGGCCGGCGCGGTCGCCACGTTGCGCAAGATCTCTTCGATACGGCGGCCGACCCTGCCGACATTGCCGTGCACGCGCTTCTTGTAGCGCGCGACGGCGTCGCGATCGACCGGAAAGAAAGTCTGCTCGGGAAAAGTCCGGCCGAAAATATCGATCAGCATGCTGCGGAATTTGCCTGACACGATCGACGTGCCGGCGCCCGCTGGCTGCTCGGAATAGGCGACCTCCTGCGCGGAGGTGAGCGCGCAGAGCAGGGGATGCAGCCGCGAGGAGAATACCTGCTTGTGGCTCTGGATGTACTGGATCGTGCGATCGAGCGGCAGATCCTGCCAGATCTCGTCGCCGATGCGCAATTGCTCGTCGCTGGTCGGCATCGACATCGGAAACTGGTCGATCAGCCAGTCGCCGAGATGCTCCACGTTGGTTCTGCCGCGTCCGTACATCAGCACGTCGTCTTCGTAGCGCGCGAACCAGGTGTCGAGCCGGTCGATCAACCGTTCGAGCGGCCGCCGCGGCAGCAGCTCGCGGTACTGCGTGCCGAAGATGCCTACCGTGGCCTTGCCGCGGCCGAGCACGTCGAGCAGATCGTCGCCAATGAGCGGCTTGTAGATGCTGTTGCCGATGCCGAGAACAATCAGGTCGTAGCGGTCGCGCGCGCGAGCCAGCGTCTGAAACGTCAGATGGTGAACATCGGCTTCGCCTGGCAATAGTGCATTGATCATGTGATAGCCGAGCCGGTCGCCGAAATTGCCGACATCGTTGTAGGAGATCACGGCGACGCTGCAGGGATTCAAGGGCACCTGCCTGTCGATCGGCGCAAGGCGCATCAGGATCTGGAGCGAGTCCACCGGCAGCGTGGCCGTGATGCAAAAACCGTGGCGGTCGAACAGCTCGGCCAGATCGACGAAACTCAGATGATTGAGCCAGCCCAGCGCCGGCCGATCGAGCGAGCCTGAAAGGTCGGTGGCGCAATAGCTGAGCACCAGATCGCGCCGGCTTGCACGCAAATCGGCAAAGAACGCATCGACGTCGGCGATGTATTCGAGCAGGCCGAGCATCGTAACGAGATCGGATTCACCGGCGGCTTCGGTCGGGAATTGTCCCTTGTTGAAGTCGCAGACGATGGTCTCGGAATCGCGAGACACCAGATCGCAGCCGCGATAGCTGCATCCGAACGGCAGGAAGTGCTGCAACGACATGTTACCGCACCCCAGATCGAGAACCCGCGTGCCGGCGGCCACGAAGCTGGCTGCCGCTTCGGCACGTGCATCCCACGCTGGTTCCAACGAGGCTGGGTCCGACCAACGCGCCATGTCGGTCTGTCGCGCGAGCGCCTGCTCGCGATCGATGCGGACCATCGCCGTCTCCCGGTTGATAACAGCGACGAATCGCCGCCCGTCATGTAAACATTGCGGCGAATCACGGTCAATCGTGGCTACGCCGGGTCTCAAGTGTGGCCAGGAATCGGATAGCTCCGTCGAACACGCCGGAGCAGATGAGGGGGCGGTGTGAACGACGCCGGCCAATGGCAGGAGCTTAGGAATCGGCGATGATTCCCAAAAAGCAACGTGCGTCCGGGCGGCAATCCGCCGGGTCTCTCTCGCCCGAGATTGCCAACCTGCTGAACCTCGCGGTTGGCCAGTTGGCAGCCGGACATCTGCAGCAGGCGCGCGAAAGCTGCCGCTTCATCCTGGCGATGGTCCCTGGTCAGCCCGACGCGCTGCATCTGCTCGGGGCAAGTTTTCTCGACGAGCAGCCGGGCCAAGCCGAAGCCTACATTCAGGAGGCCGTGGCCGCCGAGCCGCGCAATCCGCTGTTCTGCTGCAGCCTCGGCCTTGCCCTGCACAATCAGCAGAAATTCGCCGAAGCGTTGGCGATGTTCAACAAGGCGGTGCGCCGTCAACCCGACTATCGCGAGGCGCACATCAACCGCGGCCAGACGCTGCGCGCGCTTGGCCGGTACGAGGAGGCGATTGCTGCGTTCAGTGCGGCGCTGGCGCAAGGCGCCGAGGATCTGGCCGCGCTCAGGTGTCGCGCGGATTGTCTGGTGACGATCGGCCGCTTCGGCGAGGCGCTCGCCGATTACGACCGCCTGCTCGACAGCACGCCCGACGATGTCGTGGTGCTCAATAATCGCGGGCTCGCCCTTCTGGAGTTGCGGCGGCCGGCGGAAGCGCTGACGAATTTTGACAATGCGCTCGCCATCGCGCCCGATCTCGCCGAAGTGGTGAATGGCCGAGGCTGCGCGCTCCAGGCCCTGGGACGATCGAGCGAAGCGCTGAAATGCTTTGATCAGGCCGTGGCGTTCAGCCCTCGCTACGTCGAGGCCATCGTCAACCGCGGCTGCGTGCTGCAGGATTTGGCCCGGTTCGACGAGTCAATAAAGAGCTTGATGCACGCGCAAGAGCTCGCGCCCGACCACGCGCGCGCGCATTGGAACGAGGCCGTGGCCCGGCTTCTGACCGGCGACCTTGCGGCCGGCTTTGCCAAGGCCGAATGGCGGCTCAAGGCCGCCGCCGCGCTCCGCCTGACGGTCGCGAACTTCGCGCAGCCGCGCTGGCTCGGCGACGATCCGGTCGAAGGCAAGACCATCCTGGTGCATGGCGATCTGGGTTTCGGCGACACGATCCATTTCGCGCGGTACATCCCGATGCTAGCCGCGCGTGGCGCCCGCGTGATCGCGATCGTGCAGGAGCCGCTGCGCCCGCTGATTGCCACCATGGATGGCGTTTCGCTGTGCCTTGGCAGCAAGGATCGTTTGCCCGCGTTCGACATGCATTGCCCGCTGTCCAGCCTGCCGCTCGCCTTTGGCACGACCCTGGATAACATTCCGGCCGCGGTTCCGTATCTCCGGCCGCCCGCATTGCCGGAGGCCTGGCGCGACCGTCTTGGGTCGCTGCGCCGGCCGAAGATCGGCTTCGTGTGGTCCGGCAACACCAACCATGTGAACGATCGTAACCGCTCGATCCCGCTGCAGGTGCTGCGACCGCTGTTTGATGCCGAAGCGAGCTTTGTCAGCCTGCAGACCGAGTTGCGCGCAGGCGATGAAGAGGTCCTGCGCGAGCAGGACAACATCGTGGTGGCCGGTTCGTCGCTGGCAAACTTTGCCGATACGGCGGCGCTTGTCGCCGCGCTCGATCTCGTGGTCACCGTCGATACCAGCGTGGCGCACCTTGCCGGCGCGCTCGGGCGGCCGGTCTGGATCTTGCTGCCATACGTTCCCGACTGGCGCTGGCTGCTGCGGCGCGAGGACAGCCCCTGGTATCCAAGCGCGCGATTGTTCCGTCAGGGGCCCGACCGGCGCTGGGAGCCGGTGATTGCGGCGGTCAAACGGGCGATCGCGGAGCTGCCGATCGCCTGATCCGGTGATCTAAAGCATGATGGGATCGGGTCCAGCCAGATGCTGCGTGGACCGCCGAAACAAAATATCGAAAACAACCCCATGCAAAGTAGCCGTCAAGGGCGTAGCGGGCGATCCACGGAACCTGATCTCGTCAGGTTCTAGGTCCGCGGCGGCCGCCGCCGCTTGGCGGTGGCCCGGCGTGGGCTGCGCGCGACGCGGAGGCGGAGCCGGCTCGCGGCCTCGCGGTGCGGCTTCTTCGCGGCCTGCGGCCCACGCGCCAGTTCCATCAACATCCGCAGCGCTTCCACCACGGAGCGCTGGCGCACCGCGGTGCGGCCGATGGCTCCGAAACGGAACTCGCGATGCAGTATTTTTCCGTCGCGGGAGGCGACCGCAAAATGGACGAGGCCGACCGGCTTGCCCGGCGTAGCGCCGCCCGGGCCTGCGATGCCGGTAATGGATACCGCCAGATCGACGCCGGCCTTTTCCAGCGCGCCGACCGCCATCGCGGTCGCGGTTTCCTTGCTCACGGCGCCGAAGGTGGTGAGCGTCGACACCTTGACGCCGAGCATCGCGCGCTTGGCCTCGTTGGAGTAGGTGACGAAGCCGCGGTCGATCACGTCGGACGATCCGGGAATGTCGGTAAGCGCGCCGGCGACCAGGCCTCCCGTACAGGATTCCGCCGTCGCGATCGTCAGCTTGCGCATCCGGCACAGATCGAGCAGCGAGCGGGAGAGGGCGCGCGCGTCGCTGCCGCTCATTTTACTCGCCCCAACCTTTGTCGTCCCAGGGCAGGCGGATGGTGGCGCTCGCGGTGGCGGCGATGCCTTCCTCGCGGCCGGTGAAGCCGAGCCGTTCGCTGGTCGTCGCCTTCACCGCAACGCGGGAGATATTGACCCCGGTGATCTCGGCGATGCGGGCGCGCATGACATCGCGCAGCGGCCCGATCTTGGGACGCTCGCAGATCATCGTGACTTCGAGATTGGCGATTCGGCCGCCCCGCGCGGTGACGCGCTCGACGGCGTATTTCAGGAACTTGTCCGAAGCCGCGCCCTTCCACTGCGGATCGCTCGGCGGAAAATGCGAGCCGATGTCGCCATCGGCGAGCGCGCCGAGAATGGCGTCGACCAGGGCATGCAGGCCGACATCGCCGTCGGAATGAGCAAGAAACCCGCGGGTGTGCGGCACGCGCACGCCGCAGAGCATCAGGTGATCGCCATCGCCGAAGGCATGCACGTCGTAGCCGGTGCCGGTCCTGATGTCGCCGAGCTGGGCGGCGAGGCGGGCTTCCTCGCGGACGAAATCTTCGGGCGTTGTCAGTTTCATGTTTGCAGGATCGCCCTCAAAGGTCGCCACCGTCAATCCCGCCCATTCCGCGAGTGCCGCATCATCCGTGAAATCGCTGCGGCCCTCGCGCGCGGCGCGGCGGTGTGCGTCAAGAATAACGTCGAAGCGAAAGGCTTGCGGCGTCTGCGCGATTCGCAGCCTTGCACGGTCCGGCGTTGCTTCGACATTGCCTGCATCACAGACCTGCTTGACCGTGTCGGTGACCGGAATTGTCGGAACGGCAGCGCCGGTCCGGCCGGCAGCATCGATCGCGCGCGAAATAACCGCAGGTGTCACGAAGGGCCGCGCCGCGTCATGGATCAGAACGATGTCGGGCTTCTCCGCGGCCAGCGCCTCGAGCCCGGCATGCACCGATGCCTGGCGAGTCGCGCCGCCGTCGGTCGGCGGCTGATGGCGCAATCCGGCGACGGCCTCATTGAAGATCGCGGCATCATCGGGATTGACCACCGGCTGCACGGCGAACACGTCCGGATGCCGGCAGAATGCCTGCATGGCACGAAAGATCACCGTCTGCCCGCCGATCTCGCGATATTGCTTGGGTCCCCCGGCGCCGGCGCGAAGCCCGCGTCCGGCTGCGACGAGAATGGCTGCGGTGCGCTCAGGTCTGGGCATCTGGACTCAAATACGAACAAATCAGGGTTGCGGAGGGCGCCAGGCCGCGCTGGCGCACAGCCCTTACCATGCCGAATACGGAAAACAGAGTGATTCCCATCACCTGTGGGGAAAAGCGGTTTGTGTTGCAGTGCACTTGCACAAATGGTAGTTCTGTCTAAAGTGTAGGCAAGAAGCTTGACTGCCCAAGATTTGTGCTCAAAATAGGCGTCGACGGTTGCAATGAAGCCGCCGCCCCAACCATGAGAACGCCGTGACCGGCCCGGAAAGTTCGTGCTCTAAGCCGTTGAAAATAGGCGATATTGCTGTCGCCAACCGGGTTCTCCTGGCGCCGATGTCCGGCGTCACCGATGCCCCTTTCAGGCGCCTGGCTGCCCGCCTCGGCGCTGGATTGGTCGTCTCCGAAATGACCGCCAGCGACGAACTTGTGCACGGCAGGCCGATGTCGCTTCTGCGCTGCGAGAGAGCGGGCATCGGTCCCCACGTCGTTCAGCTCGCGGGCTGCGAGGCGCACTGGATGGCGGAGGGCGCGCGCGTTGCGGAAGCCGGCGGCGCCGACATCATTGATATCAACATGGGCTGCCCGGCGCGCCACGTCACGGGTGGGCAATCGGGGTCGGCGCTGATGCGCGATCTCGATCATGCGCTCAAGCTGATCGAAGCCACGATCGCGGCCGTGAACGTGCCGGTGACGCTGAAGATGCGGCTCGGCTGGGACGATCGATCGCTCAACGCGCCCGAACTTGCGCGCCGCGCGGAAGGTGCCGGCGTGCAGATGATCACCGTGCACGGCCGCACGCGCTGCCAGTTCTATAAAGGCGAAGCTAATTGGGACGCCGTGCGCGCGGTCAGGGATGCGGTTTCCGTGCCGCTCGTCGTCAATGGCGACATCACCTCATTCGACAACGCCGTGCTGGCGCTGGAAGCCTCAGGGGCGGACGCCGTGATGATCGGGCGCGGCGCGCAGGGCCAGCCCTGGCTGCCGGGGCAGATCGGACGGCGGCTTGAGACCGGGAAGGCGGAGACCGCGCCATCGCTTGCCGAGCAGCTCGCCCATGTGCGCGCCCTCTATGACGAGGTCTGCAGCCATTACGGACTGCGCATCGGGCTGAAGCATGCGCGAAAACATCTCGGCTGGGCCCTGGAAATCGCCGCCCAGTACAGCCGCGCGCCGGCCGAGACGCTGAAGGGCTGGCGGCAGAAGATTTTGACGTCGGAGGATCCGCGCCGCGTGCACCGATCGCTGCAGGATGCTTTCGACGATTTCGCATGGAGTGCTGCTGCATGACCTCAGCCGCAGAGCATCGCCGCGCCGTGCCTTCCGACAGCGAGGCCATCCTCAACGCGCTGCCTAACCCGGTGCTCTTGATCGCACCCGATGGCCGCATCGTCGACGCCAATATCGCCGCCGAATCCTTCTTTGAAATCTCGACGCAGTTCCTGCGCCGCCAGTCCCTGAAAGAGCTGGTGCCGTTCGGCAGTCCGCTGCTGGCGCTGATCGACCAGGTGCGCGCCAGCGGCTCGCCGGTCAACGAATACAAGGTCGACCTCGGCACGCCCCGCATCGGCGGCGACCGCCAGGTCGATCTTCACGTCGCACCGCTGACCGAGCGGCCCGGCCATATCGTCGTGATGCTGCAGGAGCGCACGATTGCCGACAAGATGGACCGCCAGCTCACGCACCGGAGCGCGGCGCGCTCGGTGATCGCGCTGGCGGCGATGCTGGCCCATGAGATCAAGAATCCGTTGTCCGGCATTCGCGGTGCGGCGCAATTGCTGGAGCAGGCGGCTTCCTCCGAAGACCGCATGCTGACCCGGCTGATCTGCGACGAGGCCGACCGCATCGTCACCCTGGTCGACCGCATGGAAGTGTTCGGCGACGACCGCCCGGTGGCGCGCGGGCCGGTCAACATCCATTCCGTGCTCGACCACGTCAAACGGCTGGCGCAGTCTGGTTTCGCCCGCAACATCCGCTTCATCGAGGAATACGATCCGTCCCTGCCGCCGGTGCTGGCCAATCAGGATCAGCTCATTCAGGTGTTCCTCAACCTCGTCAAGAACGCCGCAGAAGCCGTTGCCGATCTAGGCAGCGATGCGGAAATCCAGCTGACCACCGCCTTCCGTCCCGGCGTCCGCCTGTCGGTGCCGGGCAAGAAATCGCGTGTGTCGCTGCCGCTGGAATTCTGCGTCAAGGACAACGGTTCCGGCGTGCCGGAGGACCTGCTGCCGAACCTGTTCGATCCCTTCGTGACGACGAAACAAACCGGCAGCGGGCTCGGCCTTGCGCTGGTTGCCAAGATCGTCGGCGATCACGGTGGCATCATCGAATGCGAATCCCAGCCGCGGAAGACCACGTTCCGCGTGCTGATGCCGATGTTCAATCCAGCCAAACAGTTCGACCAAAGCAACCGCGACGGCGTTCCGGGTACGCTGCCGCCTGCCTCACAGAACGCAAGATGAGGAACAATGATGCCCGTAGGTAGCATACTCGTTGCCGATGACGACACCGCCATCCGCACGGTTTTGAATCAGGCTCTTTCGCGCGCCGGATATGAAGTGCGCCTGACCGGAAACGCCGCGACGCTGTGGCGCTGGGTAAGCCAGGGTGAGGGCGATCTCGTCATCACCGACGTCGTGATGCCGGACGAGAACGCGTTCGACCTCCTGCCGCGCATCAAGAAGATGCGGCCGAACCTTCCCGTCATCGTCATGAGCGCGCAGAACACCTTCATGACGGCGATCCGCGCCTCGGAACGCGGCGCCTACGAATATCTGCCGAAACCGTTCGACCTGAAGGAACTCATCACCATCGTCGGCCGGGCGCTGGCCGAGCCGAAGGAGCGGGTGGCGAGCGCGGCCGACGATTCCGAATTCGACTCGATCCCGCTGGTCGGCCGCTCGCCGGCGATGCAGGAAATCTACCGGGTGCTGGCGCGGCTCATGCAGACCGACCTCACGGTGATGATTTCCGGCGAGTCCGGCACCGGCAAGGAACTGGTCGCCCGCGCGCTGCACGACTACGGCAAGCGCCGCAACGGCCCGTTTGTCGCCGTCAACATGGCCGCGATCCCGCGCGACCTCATCGAATCCGAATTGTTCGGCCATGAGCGCGGCGCGTTCACCGGCGCCAATACCCGCGCCTCCGGCCGTTTCGAACAGGCCGAAGGCGGCACGCTGTTCCTCGACGAAATCGGCGACATGCCGATGGAGGCACAGACGCGGCTATTGCGCGTGCTGCAGCAGGGCGAATACACCACGGTCGGCGGCCGCACCCCGATCAAGACCGACGTCCGGATCGTGGCGGCCAGCAACAAGGATCTGCGTATCCTGATCCAGCAGGGGCTGTTCCGGGAAGATCTGTTCTTCCGTCTCAATGTCGTGCCGCTGCGCCTGCCGCCGTTGCGGGAGCGGATCGAGGATCTGCCCGATCTCATCAGGCATTTCTTCTCGCTCGCCGAAAAGGACGGCCTGCCACCGAAGAAGCTCGACGCGCTGGCGCTGGAGCGGCTCAAGCAGCACCGCTGGCCCGGCAACGTGCGCGAGCTTGAAAACCTCGCGCGCCGGCTCGCTGCGCTTTATCCGCAGGACGTCATCACGGCCTCGGTGATCGATGGCGAACTGGCCCCGCCGGCCGTCACCTCGGGCGGCAATGCGCCGATGGGCGTGGAGAATCTCGGCGGTGCGGTCGAGGCCTACCTGTCCTCGCATTTCTCAGGCTTCCCGAACGGCGTGCCGCCGCCGGGCCTCTACCACCGCATCCTCAAGGAGATCGAGGTCCCGCTGCTCACCGCGGCGCTGGCGGCCACGCGCGGCAACCAGATTCGCGCGGCCGACCTGCTCGGCCTCAACCGCAATACGCTGCGCAAGAAGATCAGGGACCTCGACATCCAAGTCTACCGGAGCGGCGGCTAGGGATCATGAGCCGGGACTCGGTGTTTCATCCGAGGTCCTCAGACGCATTTTCGCGCGCAAAGCGAACGCGATCTTGATGGTGACCAGCACGGGCGCAGCGACGAGAAAGAGCAGGGCGATCGCGACGAATCCGGTATCGAAAGCAATCACGGTGGATTGACCCGCGACGGCGCGGCCCAGCAAGCCCATCGCGACCCGGCCGGCGGTCACGCCGTCCATCCCTCGTGCCACGAGCATGGTGCTGATGTTTGCCAGCCGTTCGTCGACGGCGGGGACGCCCGCGGCAATGCTGGCGCCAAGCACGGCTGCATTGGCGGTGACGTTATTGTCGATCATGGTCTGGAGCGCGGCCACTCCGATCAGGCCGCCGAGCTGACGGCCTGCATTGAAGAGACCTATGCCGGAGGCGCGGTTGCGGTCGTCGAGATCGCCGAAGGCGATGAGCGTGATCGACAGAAAGAGGAATCCAAGTCCAAAGCCGCGCAGCAGAATGGCCGCCATCATGTCGTCGGCGCCGCTCTCGCTGGTCGAGCCAGACAGCATCCACATCGCCATCATGATCATCAGTATGCCGAACGGCACTGTGACGATGGGCGAAGCGCCGCGAGCCTGCATGAGGAAGGCAGCCACCAGGAGCGCGCCCGCGAAAAATGCGCCGCTTGGCAACAGGAGCTGTCCGGCATCGGTAGGCGTGAACGCGAGCAGGGACACGGCGAAGGATGGAATCAGGAAGGCGCTGCCGAATAACGCGGCGCCGGCGACAAAGCTGACGATGAAGGCGAACGAGAAGTCGCTCGACCGGAACAGGCCGAAATCGAGCACACCTCGCGCCTTGGACGCCGCCTGCTGACCGAGAAACGCCAGCAAGGCCGCGACGCCGATCAGGGTCAGCCAGACAATGCGGGGCTCCTCGAACCAGCGCCACCGGCTGCCCTGATTGAAGACATAGGTGAGGCAGAAGAACGCAGCCGATATCAGCGCGAGACCGATCCAATCGAGTGGATAGCGCTCGTTCGCAAATTGCCCCGTGCTGTCCGCGATCAATAGCAGCCCGATGGCGGCGAGGGCCACCGGAACAACGCCGAAGAATATCCATGCCCACGACTGGCTGTCGATGAGCCAGCCCTGGAGAGCCGGGGCGATGGTGGCGGGAGCGACGACGGACCCCATTGCAAACAGGGCTTGCAGGATCGGCTGCCGCGCACGCGGATAGGCAAGGAAGATGATCGACTGCCCGGCGACGAGCAAGGTGCCGCCGCAGAAGCCTTGTATTGCCCGGAGCGCGATCAGCAGGTCCAGCCGATCGGTGATGGCGGCCGTTCCGCACGCAACGCCCATGAGTAACGTCGAGCCGATGACCAGGCGACGGGGATCGAAGTGGGTCATGAGCCAGGCCGCGATCATGAACCCGATAAACTTCGTGGTCGTGTATCCGACATCCAGCCAGGCGAACTCGTCAGGAGTTGCATGGGTGTCGCCGATGATGTCGTTGCGGCCGAGCGACAGCACGGTACTCGCGATTGCCTCGGTCAGGGTGGCAAGCACAATGCCCGCAACGAGGGCGGCTCCGGTGGTGCGGCTGTCCGGACCCGGCGCGGCGTTTACAATCGTAGTCATGTGCCGCTTCCGCGATCAACCTCGACGCGGGCGGAGAGGCCGGGCACCACGCGACCGGGCAACGGATTGCTGGTGAAGCGGATTTTCACCGGCACGCGCTGCACGACACGAATGAAGTTGCCGGTCGCATTGTCGGTCGGGAGCAGCGTGAATGCGGACCCACTGCCGGGCGCAAAGCTGTCAACGACCCCATCAATGGTCCGGTGAGGATAGCCGTCTACCGTGATGCGCGCGCGCTGGCCGGGTCGGATATGCTCGATCTGGGTTTCCTTGAAGTTCGCCACGACCCAGACGTCGTTGACGGGAACGATGTCCAGTAGCGAGGTGCCCGGCGCAACCAGCCGGCCGAGGCGAACCTGGCGATTGCCGACGACGCCGTCGATCGGTGCACGCACCACGGTGTTGTCGAGATCGATCTGGGCGAGATCGCGCGCGGCCTCTGCCTGGGCCACGGCAGCGACAGCAGCTTCCTGCTGGCTGGCAAGGACGACGATGCGCTGCCGCTGGGCCTCTACCGTTGCGGAAGCCGCGGATACTCCAGCCTCCGTTCTTGAGAGCGCCGCATCACTCTCGTCGACCTGGGCCTGGCTGACGGCGTTGGTGCGGATCAACTCCCGGCGTCGATCAGATGCCTTGTGGGCCAGGTTCATCTCAGCCACGCTCGCAAGTCTTTGGGCTTCGGCCTGCCGTATCAGCGCGTGCTGGAGCTTGGTTTCCGCCTCGACGTTGGTGAGGCGGGCTCGGGCGGCCTCAACGTTGGCCACGGCTTGCGCGAGCCGCGCCCGGTAGTCCCGGTCATCGATCCGGAACAGGACGTCACCGGCGCGAACAGTCTGGTTGTCTTGAATCTCCACGGCCGTGACGTAGCCCGCGACCTTGGGGGCGAGCGAGGTCGTCTCGCCTCTGACGTAGGCGTTGTCGGTGAATGTGCGGTTCGAACGGGCATAGGTCCAGCCGCCCGCCAGCACGACGACCGCGCCAAGGCACAGCAACAAGCCGGCTATCTTCTTCTTGCTGGGATGTGTCACGACAGTCTCCTGGAGCAGAAAGGCTACGGTGCCGCTGGGTTGTGAGCAGGGCCGCGCGCGCGGCCCTGCTCAACAGGCGGTCAGTAGTCCCAGAAGACCGGCACCCAACGAAAGGCGTCGCCGTCGACCGCCACATGGCCGACGGATGGGAACGGCAGGTGGGTGGCCACCAGCAGCCCGCCGGTCTCAGTCAGCTCCCGCAAGAGACGGACCCGAACGCGGGCCGCCTCCTCGGGGTCGTGTTCAAAGCCGTTGAACCACTCGGGGTGCTCGAACCCGACCGCGAACACGGCATCGCCGGCGAACATCAGCCGATCGCCGCCGGACGCCACGCGGACCACGCTGTGCCCGGGGGTGTGGCCGCCGGTGCGAGTGACGACCACTCCCGGCGCCACCTCGTACTCGTCCTCGAACGGCCGCAGATGGCCGCGGTACTCTTTCACGAACCGCTTGGCGGTCGCTCGAAGCGCGTCCGGGAAACCCGGCGGCATGGCGACGTGGGAGAAGTCGGGCGCCTCCCAGAACTTGACCTCGGCGGCCGCCACGTGGATCCGCAGGTCCGGACGCAGCCGCTCCTTCACCCCGTCGACGAGCAGTCCGCCAACGTGGTCCATGTGCATGTGGGTAAGCACCACGTCGGTCACGGCCGCAAGATCGATGCCGGCGGCCTCCAGTCGCTTGATCAGCTGCCCGGCCCGCGGCAAATGCAGATCCGGGTCGAGCCCCAGCCCGGCGTCGATGAGGATGGTCCGGCCGCCGCTACGCACCACGACCACGTTCAGCGCCCAGTCGAAAGCGTCCGGCGGCAGGAACATGTCGTTCAGCCAGGCTGCCCGGACGGCCGGAGCGGCGTTGTGTCCCAACATTGTGGTCGGGAGCGGCAGCACGCCGTCGCTGACCACCAGCACGTCAATGTCGCCGATGCGCAGCGCGTAGCGCGACGGAACCAACTCTTCGGGTGCTCGTGTGCGGGGGTGTGAAGTGTTGTCCAGACTTATGCTGTCGAGGCTCATGTTCGTCTCCTTTTGAGTGTTACGGCTCATCTGATTCATCTTTGAAAACTCCTGCGCTCGATCCTGGCGCTCGATCCTGAGCGGGCCGCGCTCCCGCGCTGAAAAACGCGGCCTCTATCGGCTGAGGCGCTTGCAACGCGCCCTGGTTCGGTCCTGACCCAACAAGCGGTCAGTAGTCCCACCACGCCGGTACCCAACGAAACAGGTTGCCGGCGGCCGCGACCCGGCCGACGGACGGGAACGGCATGTGCGTGGCCACGAGCCGCGAGCCGGTCCTCGCCAGCTCCCGCATAAGACGGAGCCGAACGCGGGTTGCCTCCTCCGGATCGTGTTCGAAACCGTTGTGCCACTCGGGGTGGTCGAACGAGACCGGAAACACGGCGTCGCCGGCGAACATCAGCCGGTCGCCGCCGGACGCCAGGCGGACCACGCTGTGCCCGGGGGTGTGGCCGCCGGTGCGAGTGACGACCACCCCCGGCGCCACCTCGCACTCCTCCTCGAAGGTGCGCAGATAACTGCGGTACTCGTTCAAGAACCGCGTGGCGGCCGACCGGGCCACATCCGCGAGCGCCGGCGGCATGCCGGTGCGGGAGAAATCGGGCGCCCCCCAGAACTTGACCTCGGCGGCGGACACGTGGATCCGCAGGTCCGGACGCAGCCGCTCCTTCACCCCGTCGACCAGCAGTCCGCCAACGTGGTCAAAGTGCATGTGGGTCAGCACCACGTCGGTCACGGCCGCAAGATCGATGCCGGCGGCCTCCAGTCGATGGACCAGATGCCCGGCCCGCGGGAAGTCCGGGACCTCCACTCCCAGCCCACTGTCGATGAGGATGGTCTGGCCGCCGCTACGCACCACGACCTCGTTCAGCGCCCAATCGAACGCGTCGCGCGACAGGAACATGTCGTCCAGCCAGGCCCCCCGGACCGCCGGGTCGGCGTTGGTGGCCATTGACTCGGCCGGCGGCGTTACCACCCCATCGCTGATCACCAGCACGTCAATCTCGCCGACGCGCAGCGCGTAGCGCGACGGAACCAATTCTTCGGGTCCCGGCCTACCGGGGTGTGCGGTGTAGTCCAGGCTCATGCTTGTCTCCTGGATCATGGTCATGTTTGTCTCCTGCTTCATGGTAAGGCTGCTGGCTGATCTCGGTTGGGCAGGCCGCTCAGCCAGCCGGGAACGCGGCCGTCATCGCTTGGGCGTCTAGAGGTCAGTCACGCGTTCCGGATCGGCTGACGCGAGTGCAGCGGCGCGCTCGGCCTTCGGCGGGTAGATCCAGACGGTGTTGATTTCCTGCTTGGTCTTCTTGGCGACGTCGCCGACCATTTCGACCTTGCGCTCCCAGCCGCGCGTGAACAGCGCGCCGGCGTCGCCGAGATCGAGACAGGTGACGTAGGCCTTCTGGTGGTAAGGCCTGGTGGCAACGCCGAGCAATTCGGCTGCGGCGTTGTTGCCTGCGAAGGCGCCCATCCGCGTGGCGTGCTGGCACGACATCAGCGCGTAATTGCCGACGTCGTCGCAGGCGGCGCGGGCGGCGTCGCCGGTGGCGAAGACGCCGGAGACTCCCGGCACGCGCAGATCGCGGTCGACCAGCAGCCGGCCGAAATTGTCGCGTTCGGCGGGGATCTGCGCCGTCAACGGGGCGGCGCGAATACCTGCGGCCCAGATCACGGTCTCGGCTTCGATGCGCTCGCCGCTCGACAAGGTGACGCCGGATTCGTCGAGCGAGGCGACGCCGGCACCGACGCGCGTCTCCACGCCGACCTTGCGTAGCGCATCTTCGATGACGGGGCGGGGCCCTTCGCCCATATCGGGGGCGATTGCCGGATTGCGTTCGACGATGATGACGCGCGGCGTGGCATCCTTGCCGAGGATGGCGCGAAGCCGCGCCGGCATTTCGGTAGCCGCTTCGATGCCGGTGAACCCGCCGCCGGCGACCACGACCGTGTCGCGCCCGTTCTTTGCCGGACGCCTGGCGAGGCCGTGCAGATGCTTGTCGAGCGCGACCGCATCATCGAGCTGGTCGACGGAAAAGCCGTGCTCGGCAAGGCCCGGAATGTTCGGACGGAACAGGCGGCTTCCGGTGGCCACGACCAGGCGATCGTAGGACAGCGTCTTTCGCGTGCCCTTGGCGGTGGCAATTTGCACCATGCGCGAGCTGGTCTCGACCGTATCGACGCTGCCCTGCACATAGACGACGTCGATGGCCTTCAGCACATCGAGCAGCGGTGCGGTGAGGGTCTCCGGCTTCGGCTCATAGAGCCGCGGCCGCACCACCAGCGTCGGCTCCGGCGCAACCAGCGCGATCTCAAGCTCCTCGGGCGAAACGCCCTGGATGTCGCGGAGGCGCGCGGCGGAAAGGGCGGCGTACATGCCGGCAAAGCCGGCGCCGATAATAACTAGTCGCATGTGATTTCTCCTTTGGTTTGACTTCCAGACAAGCGCGTGCTGCCGCCGCCGCACATGGCGGCGAAGTTCTCGCGACAACGACGCGAAGAGGTGAAACGGGGACTGGGCGGCTGCTACGGAGCGGGGCAGGCCGACGCCAGCGGCGAAGGCAAGGGGCCGTTACACGCCGCGCCGCAGCCTTGAGAACCCGGCGCCCGGCTGCGGAAGGCGATCGGTTGGGCGGGCCGTGGCCAATCCCTGTAGAAGGTGCGACCGCCGTCATTGATCATGATGGAAGTGATGGGACTGCCGCCCCGGAGGGCCGGCGGCGGCACTTCCGTCTCCTCGCCCGCGGCAGATGTGAAGCGAACGGCCAGTGAAAGCCCGTACACGAGCGCGGTGGCGACGACTTTCCTGCGCGGCCTGATTGCAAGGGGGGTGACGAAGGTTTTCCAGCTCATCGTTTGTCTCCGTCCGTTGTTGGGCACCGTGAGGTTCTAGCGAACGAGAACTGCAGCTGCCCCAGCGCGATTGCCACGGCTGTAGAGCGATTGCTGCTAGCGCAGGCGCCGGCGCCAATCGCTCGGGGTTTCGCCCGTCAGCTTTCTGAACGCGGCGGCAAAAGCCGTCTGCGAGGAGTAGCCAAGCGCGGCCGCGATCGACACGATCGAATCGTCGGTGTCGCGCAGCATGTTCATGGCCTGCTCGAGTTGGTGCTGGCGCAGCCAGGCATGCGGCGAAAGCCCCGTACTTTCCTTGAATGCACGGCAGAAATGGAAGCGTGACAGGCCGGCATCGGAAGCGAGCGCCGCGAGCGAGACGTCCGCATCGGCGTCCGAACGCAAGCGCTCGATGGCGCGGCCGAGCACCTTCGGCGACAACCCGCCCATGACCGGCAGGATCGTGGTTGGCGAGCCGGTGTGCGCAGCCAGCAAACGCGTGGCCAGCAGGTCCGTCAGTTGCTGCCTGAAGAGCGTATCCAGCGCCTCATTGCCCTCCAGGACGTCAGAGGCGCTCAGGAGCAATCGCGATGTAATGGGGTCGGGATGCGCTGTGCGCTCCAGGAGATTGGTCGATGAGGCGGTGCCGGCTTCGTCGGCAACCCGCTTGAGCGTTGTGTGAGGAAGATAGAGCTGAACGACATCGACGGGTTTGGGAATATCCCATCGCGAGCTTGATCCTTCCGGAATGATGATCACAACCCCGGGACGAAACGTGCCAATGGCGACCGATCGCCCTGAGCGCCGCTCCATGCGCTGAACCGAGCCGTTGTAAGCCATGATGACGTGGTGGGTCATGGGCTCGACGACGTCGTGCAACGGGTCATGCTGCCAGTGGGCGATCCCGGCGCCGGAGCTGTCGAGCGCCATGCGGAGCGGTCTGGTGTGAAGGACGCGTGCCATCTCCATTTCGGCCGCGCGGGACTCGGCAGTCTGTGAAGAATCCGCGTCCGGCGCGGCGTGGGAATTCACTTGCGAAGAATTGCGCAGGTTCGGCTTGCTCATGGCGGTGGCTCGCTTGGAGGGGGCGTTTGGCTCGCGCCGCCGGGCCGGACTTGCGGTGTTGACGCGAAGCTGTTGCTTCCCGTCTCCCCGTATGGATGCCGCCAGGCGTCGAGAGCTTTCGGCGCGCGTTCTAGGCGCGTAGAATTACGGGGTCTTTCCCAAAGCGGCGGTGCTTTGCCTGATCTTGCTGCAAGCGGCCATCAAGCGTTTGTGACCAAAGTCGTTCAGCGAATGGCGCGGGAGACGGTCTCTGCCGTCGCGGCAAGGGGCTGCTAAAATTGTGTGCAGTCGTGCTTGTGTGCAGTCGTGTTGCAAAATGGACAACAACACTGCCATTCCAAAGCACTGCGGCGTTTCGTGTCACAAAACCGATGAGATAGCGGCCTCGGCCAAACATCGTAGACGGCGGCGCTCTGAGCGTGGATAATGCACATTCATTCGCCGACAGTGCGGTGCCAGCCCTTCCAACTTCAGAAGTGAGATCACGCATATGGCAGAGGCTGGTGCCTTTGGCGCGAGGCTTGGGCAATTCCTGCACCTGAAGGATGCGCCGCCGTCGCTGGTCACGCGTTCACTGCGCGGCGTTGAACTTGCGGTCACCGAAACGCGCGATGATAACCCGCTACCCGGCCTTTCCGGTTCATTGAAGGCGGAGGATGCCTTTCTCGTCAGCCTGAAGCTTCACGATTATCCCGACTGCGAGCTTTGGGAGCGCGGCAAGTGCATCATGAAGAGGGATGTCCGGGCCGGCGCGACCTATCTGTACGATCTCAAGCGCGATCCGCGCTATGTGATCGACAAGGCGTTTCATTCGCTGTTTTTCCATCTTCCGCGCTCGGCGCTCGACCGCATCGCTGAACAGTCCGGCGCGCCGCGCATTGGCGATCTTGCGTGTGAGCTCGGCGTCGGCCACGACGACACGGTCATCCGTCATATCGGCGCCTCGTTCCTGGAAGGCTTGCGGCGGCCGTCCGAGGCCAACCAGCTTTTCATCGATCACATGATGCTCGCGCTCACCGCGCACGTTGCCCAGACCTATGGCGGGCTGCGGCGCATTACCGAGCTGGCCCGCGGCGGCCTTGCGCCGTGGCAGGTCAAGCGCGCCTGTGAAAGACTGGAGGCCGATCTCGGCGGAACACTTTCGTTGCAACAGATCTCGGCGGAATTCGATCTCTCGGTCAGCCACTTCTCGCGCGCCTTCCGTATCTCCACCGGCCTGCCGCCCCACCAGTGGCTGCTGCGCCAGCGCGTGAAGGCGGCCATGCAGTTGATGGGCGTGCGCGATCTGTCCCTGTCGGAGATTGCGATATCGGCCGGGTTCGCCAATCAAAGCCATTTCACGCGGGTGTTTTCCTCGGTGGTCGGCGTCAGCCCGGCGGCATGGCGCCGCGACACGCAGGGCGCACCGAAAAGCGAAACCTGACCTCCGCTCAGCGACGCCTTGCCTGCGATATCGTGTAGGCGGCGCAGCGGGCGGCGAACATCGCGTCCGGCGGATGACCGATGCCGTCGGCCAGGGTTGCCGGATTGAAGACGGGCTCGTCGCGCGCATCGTCTGCCTCAACACCGGTAATCACGATCGTTCCCAGCCGCACCGCTTCGCGTCCGTCCTCGTCGGGCCATCGGACGGTCACGTCCATGACGGGATCACCGGGACGATCCAGCAGCGCCATGACGCTGAACCTGATGTCGCGCGCCGCGATCCGGGATTCGAGGTCGCCGCGCAAAAGCTCGGCAGGCTTTAACCGGACCTTGGGCGCCGTCGCCTGTTCGCCAACCGGCGCGACCTTGAACTTGATGAACCTTGTCTCGCCCTTTGAGTTCGTCGCCGGAAACGCGTGCACGCCCCAATAGGTTGTGCACGCCAGGCTTGCCGGCGGCGGATGCGCGGCGATGTAACTTGCCTGATGCAGCGTCTCGGGATTGGCGACTGAAAATGCCTCGACCTTTTCTACGTCCGGCCTGCCGTCGGGTCCTGGCATGCGCGCTCGGAGGAAAGCCAGCATCTGGTCAAGCGTCCTCGCGAAATGAACCGGGACGCTCTGTGTGAATATTTCCGAGCGCTGGCCATCGCTGCCAAGCCGGAAGCCGAAGCCGCGCAGCAACGTGTCGTCGGCGTCGAGGCCTCCTTCCACCGAGAAGCGCGCCAGCACGCGCGATGGCTTGGTGAAGCTGCAGGATCTGGTGATCTCCCTGGCCTGATCGGACGGGGCATAGGTGCCGCGAACCGATCGCCCCCTGGCAAAGCTGGCACGTGCCTTGGCCGGAAGGCCGGTTACCGCCTTCATGGCAGCGACGATGGATGCGGGGCCGGCAGGGCCGCGCGGGAGCTTGGGCAGGATGGGACCTCGGGTTCGAAACGTTGCTGCACGTTTCTGGGGCAGGACCGCTCGAGCGTCTTTCCTGAATCCCCCATGCCTTGTCCGATTATGCGACAAAGCTTGCCGATGCCGGCTGGCCCAATGGGTTGCCGTTACGTTGCGGTGAATGGCCGGTGAGGCCCGCATTCGTGATTCGGCGTTTTGGTAATTTTATCACTTGCGTGGAAATAATGCCCGTAAATGCTTGATAATACGATGATCTTACTGATGCCGCATTTAAGCAACATTGTGATATGAATGCATCAGTCCGCGAATGCGGGCCTGTGCCCTTTCAGCTCACCGATTGCCGGAATGACCACCGCAGAGACGACCTCGGCACCATCATTCGATCCGTCGCTTGCCGAATCCGGAGGAGGGATCCTGCGGAAGTGGGTGGCGCCGTTTGCGGTCGCGATCGCGCTGCTGTCGGCATTTCTGACCTTCATGGTCCTGGCCGGCCTGACGCCGATCGAGCCGACGCGCCACGTTGTCTATTCGTTCCTGCTGATCAATGCGGCGACCGTCCTGCTGCTGGTCGGCATCATCGTCCGCGAAGTCTGGATGGTGATCCAGGCGAGGCGGCGGGGCCGGGCGGCGGCGCGGCTGCACGTCCAGATCGTCGGCCTGTTCTCCGTCATCGCCGTGCTCCCGGCGGTCGTGGTGGCCATTGTCGCCAATGTCACCCTTGATCGTGGCCTCGACAGGCTGTTTTCCGGGCCGACGCGAGCCGCGATCGAGAACTCGCTGAACATTGCCCGTGCCTACGTCAATGAGCACGCCTATCTGATCAACAGCGACATCCTGGGCATGGCCAACGATCTGTCGAATGCGCGGCCGCTTTACGACCAGGACCGGCAGTCGTTTTTCGAGCTGCTGACCAACAACGCGGCGTCACGCAATTTGCCGGGCGCGATGCTGATCGACAAGGATCGCAACGTGCTGGTGACGGCGCAAACCGGCATCAAGCAGCAATTTGCGACGCCGCCCCAGGAGTTCCTCAACGACGTCAGCGACACCAAGCCGGAGATCGGGGTCTTCCCGGAAGAAAACTATGTCGCAGCGGTCATTCGCCTGCACGGCTTCACTGACACGTTCCTGTACGTTGCCCGGCTGCTCGAGCCGCGGGTGGTCAGCCAGCTGAAGCAGACACAGGCCAGCGTGGCCGAATATGCCCAGATCGAAGCCCGCCGGCTCGGCATCCAGGTCACCTTCGCGCTGATGTTCGCGGTGATCGCGCTGACGATTTTGATGGCCTCGGTGCTGATCGGATTGAATTTCGCCAACTGGCTGGTGGCGCCGATCCGCAATCTGATGAGCGCGGCCAATATCGTGTCGACCGGCGATCTGCACGTCCAGGTGCCGGTCCACAAATCCGAGGGCGACCTCGCGCAGCTCGGCGAGACCTTCAACAAGATGACGGCCGAACTGCGCAGCCAGCGTGACGAGCTGGTCAGCGCCTCTGACCTGATCGACAGCCGCCGCCGCTTCATCGAGGCGGTGCTGTCCTCGGCCAGCGCCGGCATTATCGGCGTCGACGCGTCGGGCAGCGTCGGCATTCTGAACCGCTCGGCCGAGAAGCTGATCGGTCACGCCGAATCGGAGACGCTGGACCATCCGCTGTCGGACGTGCTGCCCGAGCTCGACGAGATGATGAAGACCGCGCGCGACGGGACGCAGCGCCTGGTGCAGGGCCAGATCACCATCATGCGCGACGGCCACGAGCGCAACCTGTCGGTCCGCGTCAGCGCCGAGCAGACCAGCGGCGCGCGCGACAGCTACATCATCACGCTCGACGACATCACGGAGCTGGTCTCGGCGCAGCGCACATCGGCGTGGGGCGACGTGGCGCGCCGCATCGCCCATGAAATCAAGAACCCGCTGACGCCGATCCAGCTCTCCGCCGAGCGAATCCGCCGCAAATTCGGCAAGGTCATCATCGAAGACAAGAACATCTTCGAACAATGTACCGAAACCATCGTACGACAGGTCGACGACATCAGGCGGATGGTCGATGAATTCTCCCGCTTCGCGCGGATGCCAAAGCCGGTCATGGAAGGCGAGGACGTCGCCGACACCGTGCGGCAGGCGGTATTCCTCATGAAGGTCGGGCATCCCGATCTCGATATCGAGGCCGATATCAAGCAGGACCCGATGCGCGCGCAGTTCGACCGCCGGCTGATCTCGCAGGCCCTGACCAACATCATCAAGAATGCGACCGAGGCGATCGAGCAGGTGCCGCCGGAAGAGCTCGGCAAGGGGCGCATCGACGTCGTCGCCGCGCGCGAAAACGACGACATCGTGATCGATGTGATCGACAATGGCATCGGACTGCCCAAGGTGAGCCGCGCGCGGCTGCTGGAGCCCTATGTGACGACGCGCGCGAAGGGCACCGGCCTTGGGCTCGCCATTGTTGGCCGCGTATTGGAAGACCATGGCGGCCGCATCGAACTCAAGGACGCCTCCGATTTCCGTCCCGGGCAGCGCGGCGCCTGGATGCGGCTGCGGTTTGCCGTCTCCGGTCAGGCGAAGAAGCCGTCTGCGGAAGCAAATCGGCGCGACAGTGAAACAAAAGGGTCGTCGAGCGAAACCAATGACGCGGCATCCACGACCAATGATCAAGCAAGAACCGAAGCCGCGACAGGCAACTGACAAGACAGGTGTAACCCATGGCCAGTGACATTCTGATTGTCGATGATGAAGCCGATATTCGTGACCTCGTTGCGGGCATCCTGGAGGATGAAGGCTTCAATACCCGTACTGCGCGCGACAGCGATTCGGCGCTGGGCGAGATCGCCAGCCGCCGGCCGCATCTGGTGTTCCTCGATATCTGGCTGCAGGGCTCCAAGCTCGACGGGCTGCAATTGCTGGAGCAGGTCAAGAAGGAGCATGCCGACGTTCCCGTGGTGATGATCTCCGGGCACGGCAACATCGAGACCGCGGTCGCCGCGATCAAGCGCGGCGCCTACGACTTCATCGAAAAGCCGTTCAAGTCCGACCGGCTGATCCTAGTGGCGACGCGGGCACTGGAGAATTCGCGCCTCAAGCGCGAAGTCAAGGAACTCAAGCAGCTGGCGCCCACCGCGAGCGTTCTCACCGGACGCTCCGCCTGCATGAACCAGTTGCGCCAGACCATCGACCGCGCGGCGAAAGCCAACAGCCGCATCCTGATCGTCGGGCCGTCCGGCTCGGGCAAGGAACTGGTCGCGCGGACGCTGCACAATGCATCGAGCCGTGCAGAAGGACCGTTCGTCGTCATCAACGCCGCGGCGATCACGCCGGAGCGGATGGAGGTCGAACTGTTCGGCATCGAGCAGTCGAACGGCGAGCAGGCGCGCAAGCCGGGGGCGCTGGAAGAGGCCCATGGCGGCACGCTGTTCATCGACGAAATCGCCGATATGCCGCGCGAGACCCAGAACAAGATCCTGCGCGTGCTGGTCGATCAGACCTTTCAGCGCTCGGGCGGCACGGCCAAGATCCATGTCGACGTCCGCATCATCTCCTCCACGGCGCGCAACCTGGAGGAAGAGATCGCGGAAGGGCGCTTCCGCGAGGACCTCTACCATCGCCTCTCGGTGGTGCCGATCCGCGTGCCTCCGCTGTCGGAGCGCCGCGAGGACATCCCCGAACTGATCGACTATTTCATGGACCAGATCTCGGCGGCGACCGGCCTGCCGAAGCGGCAGATCGGGCAGGATGCGATGGCGGTCCTGCAATCGCATGTCTGGCCCGGCAACGTCCGTCAGCTCCGCAACAATGTCGAGCGGGTCATGATTCTGGCCGGCGGCGGTCCTGAAGCGATCATCACCGCCGACATGCTGCCGCAGGATGTGGGCTCCATGGTGCCGGCGATGCCGACCAGCAACAACGGCGAGCACATCATGGGGCTACCGCTGCGCGAGGCGCGGGAAGTGTTCGAACGTGACTACCTGATCGCGCAGATCAGCCGGTTTTCAGGCAACATCTCGCGCACGGCCGAATTCGTCGGCATGGAGCGTTCGGCGCTGCACCGCAAGCTCAAGGCGCTTGGTGTCGGCTAAAACCTTGAGTGAATCGTTGTTCGTGACGTGCCGGAATCCGCGACTCAAATCGTGTCATTTGCACCGATCCATGCACTTGCTTTGGAATATTTATCTCTTTCGGCAGTTTTAAGGAGAATGGCCACTGGGTTCCGGGCAGGCGGGGCCCGAACTGGCTTGCCTTAAAACCGCGCGTACCTTCTAATCAAACCGCCGAGCCGACCGGAGGGGGATCTCAGGGGAAGCCGGCGAGTCGGGGCAGGCTCCGTGAGAGAGCAACAACCGGCTTAACAAAAAGAAAGCACGAGACGGCGGGACAAAAACAATGGCGGCAGACCGCGCACAAAACCTACAAGACACCTTCCTAAATCACGTTCGTAAAACAAAAACGCCACTGACGATCTTCCTGGTCAACGGAGTAAAGCTGCAAGGGATTGTTACCTGGTTCGACAACTTCTGCTTGCTGCTTCGGCGCGACGGTCATTCGCAGCTTGTCTACAAGCATGCGATCTCGACGATCATGCCGGGAGCTCCGATTCAGTTGTTCGAAGGCGGCGAGGATGCTCCGGCTTGAGAGTGAACTGATTGGAACCCCTCGACCGTAAAGGGAGCGCCGATCGTCCGCGGTCGGCTGAGGGTCAACAAAGCGGGCGGGTGATCGTCATCGGCCCGTATTTGCGAATGCGCCGCGGCGATGCCGATGCGCAGGCGAATGATTCCGTGCGCGATTTCGAAGCCCGGCTCGATGAGGCCGCGGGCCTGGCCAGGGCTATCGACCTCACGATCGCCGATGCCGTGATCGCGCCGGTCGGCCAGATCCGGCCGGCGACCTATCTCGGCAAGGGCAAGGTCGAGGAAATCAACGGCCTGATCGCGGGCCATAATATCGAACTGGTGGTGATGGACTGCGCGCTGTCGCCGATTCAGCAGCGCAATCTCGAGAAGGCCTGGAGCACCAAGGTGCTCGACCGCACCGGCCTGATCCTGGAAATCTTCGGCCGCCGCGCCAAGACCAAGGAAGGCGCGCTGCAGGTCGAACTGGCGCATCTGAACTATCAACGCAGCCGCCTGGTGCGGTCATGGACCCATCTGGAGCGCCAGCGCGGCGGCTTCGGCTTCATGGGCGGCCCCGGCGAAACCCAGATCGAAGCCGACCGCCGCCTGATCGGCGACCGCATCACGCGGCTGGAAAACGAACTCAAGAAGGTGCAGGCGACGCGGCGGCTGCACCGCGCCGGCCGGCAGCGCGTGCCGTACCGCGTCGTGGCGCTGGTCGGCTACACCAACGCCGGCAAGTCGACGCTGTTCAACCGCCTGACGCGCGCCGATGTCCAGGCGGTGGACATGCTGTTTGCGACGCTGGATCCGACCTTGCGCGCGCTGAGCCTGCCGCATGGCGGCAAGGCGATGCTGTCGGACACCGTCGGCTTCATTTCCAACCTGCCGACGCAGCTCGTCGCCGCGTTCCGCGCCACGCTGGAAGAGGTGCTGGAGGCCGACATCATTCTCCACGTCCGCGACATCTCGCATGAGGATGCGGAGGCGCAGGAGCACGATGTCGATGCCGTGCTGCGCCAGCTTGGCATCGATCCTGATGCCGGCGGGCGCATCCTCGAAGTCTGGAACAAGATCGACCGCTTCGATTCCGACGAGCGCGAGAACCTGCGCAACATCGCGTCCCGCCGTCCGCCGGAGCGGCCGTGCTTTCTGGTCTCCGCCGCGACCGGGGAGGGAATCAACGAGCTATTGACGGCGATCGAGGAGCGGCTGGCGGCCACGCGCACGACGCTCGATCTGTCGATCGACGCCGCCGACGGCGCCGGCATCAGCTGGCTGCACCGCAATGCCGAAGTGCTCACCAAGGAGCTTCACGACGGCCGCTTCGATATGACGGTGCGCGTCGACGAAACCAAGCGCGATATCGTGGTCAATCGCTTCGCGGCCGTGCCGCGCGTGGCGTGAGCTCGAAATTCAGCGTTCGCGCTTCGCCTCGTTCCACAGCGCGTCCATCTCTTCCAGCGTTGCGCCTTCGAGTGAGCGCCCCTTCGCCGCGAGCGCGCGCTCGATATAGGCAAAGCGGCGCTCGAACTTGGCGTTGGTGGCGCGCAAGGCCGCGTCGGGATCGGCGCCGACATGGCGGGCCAGATTGACCAGCGCGAACAGCAGGTCGCCGGTTTCTTCCGCCAGTTCCTGCTTGTCGTTGCGATCGAGCGCGGCCTCGATCTCATCGGCTTCCTCGCGGATCTTGCTCAGCACCGCGCGGGGATCGTTCCAGTCGAAGCCGACGGTGGACGCCTTGCGCTGCAATTCCATGGCGCGTGCGAGCGCCGGCAGCCCCGCCTTCACGCTGGAAAGCAGCGACTGGTGCAAAGTTTCTTCCGGCGGTCGCCGCGCCGCGCGCTCGGCCTTTTCCTCGGCCTTGATGCGCTCCCAGGCGCTCTTGACGCCGGCGGGCGCGATGTTGCCGTCCTTGTCGGCGAACACATGCGGATGGCGGCGGATCAGCTTCCGCGTGATCGCTTCGACCACATCGCCGAAAACGAAGGCGTCCTGCTCTTCCGCCATGCGGGCGTGATAGACGACCTGCAGCAGGAGATCGCCGAGTTCCTCGCGCAGATCGTCGAGGTCGCCGCGCGTGATGGCATCGGCGACCTCATAGGCCTCCTCGATGGTGTAGGGCGCAATCGTCGCAAAGTCCTGCTCGAGGTCCCAGGGACAACCCGTTACGGGCGTACGCAGCGCCGCCATGATTTCGATGAGCCGTGAGATATCGCGGGAAGGGGTCATGGCATTTCCGTTTTCGAAAGAGGCTGCCGCTTTATGCCGTAGGTGGGATGCCGATCCCAGCGGAACAGGCCAGGATCGAGGCAATTTCCACCGATTGGCCTCAAGGTCCGGGAATGCTAATTGGGCCCCATGACCGACCCATCTTCCCCCGAAACCGCGCTGGTGCTGTTCTCCGGCGGGCAGGATTCCACCACCTGCCTGGCCTGGGCCCTGCAGCGCTTTGCCCGGGTCGAAACGCTCGGCTTCGCTTACGGCCAGCGCCATGCGATCGAGCTCGAATGCCGCGAACGCCTGCTGTCCGGCATCACAGCCTTGCGGCCGGACTGGACGGCAAAAATCGGCGAGAGCCATACGCTGGAAATTCCGACGCTGGCTGAAATTTCCGACACCGCACTCACGCGGGACGTCGAGATCACAATGGGTGCGGACGGCCTGCCCAATACGTTCGTGCCCGGCCGCAACCTGGTGTTCCTCACCTTCGCGGCGGCGCTGGCGTACCGGCGCGGTATCCGTCACATCGTCGGCGGCATGTGCGAGACGGACTATTCCGGCTATCCGGATTGCCGCGACGAGACGATCAAGGCGCTGCAGTCCGCGCTCAATCTCGGCATGGCGAAGAATTTCGAGCTGCACACGCCGCTGATGTGGCTCGACAAGGCCTCCACCTGGAAGCTGGCGCAGGACCTCGGCGGAGCAGGGCTGGTCGACCTGATCCGCGAGCACTCCCACACCTGCTATCTCGGCGAGCGCGGCGCGCAGCACGATTGGGGTTATGGCTGCGGCGAATGCCCGGCCTGCGCGTTGCGGGCCAATGGCTGGCGCGAATATGCGGGAAAGTGAGACGGGAGGCCGTTTCCATCGTCTGCCGGCCGGATTCCGGCCATTCCGGGCCCGGTTCTGAACCAGATCGATAGGGTTTGAACTAAGTGGTTAAGACGGGGAAAATACGGGTTTCGTATAAGATTTGCGTAACGTCGATCGACGCGAATGTGACTAGGATGATGATAGATCGGTCAGCCCGCGACCAGCTTTCCAGAAACATCAGGCTTCTCGTTTCAGGAAAGATCAGCAACGACCAGTTCGAGGATAGCATCCCCGAGACCAGCGATGCTGCGATCATGGCGTTCGCGGGCATGACCTGGCTGCTCTACAGTGACATGTGCGGGCACCGGCTGGTCGGTCGCTACGCGGAGTCGCGCACGCGCCGGGAAGTGCTGCGCTGGGTCCTGTTCCTCGACAGCGATTTTCAATACAGCTGGCCAAAGATGTACCTTCCTGGACTCCACCCGTTGCGGCGCGTTCGACCGGCGCTGTTGCGGTGGCTGAGCTGGCCCAATGCGATCTCTCCTGAACATGCCGCCGAGTTCCTGACGGCCGGAGATCGCCTCGCATGGCCGTTCATTTCGCGGTCGGAATTCAAGCACGCTTTGAGGAATCCGACGCGGTTGGCCGAAAACGCCAATCGACGACCGTCGGCCGTCGGCGTTTCGCAGTGAAGTCGGGTTTGAACCGATAAGCCGCGGCGTACTGGATACCCGCTTTCGCGGGTATGACGACGGAGCTATTCCGCAAAATCCCCGGGCGTCAGCTCGATCGGCGCGCCATGCGGGGTACGGTCGGCGGCGTGATCCCAGGCGTCGCGGTAGCGGTGCAGCAGATCCGACGTCGCGACGCCCTTGGCGGCGACCAGCGTCTCCAGTGTAGCCAGCCAATGCTGATAGTAGGTCTCGCCGGTGTCGGGATCGCCGGCGGCCTGTGCACGCTTGATCTGCGCGCCCAGCGTCTCCGCCCATTCCTTCCAGGTGAAGACGCCGGCCTCATGCAGCGCCAGCGCCATGGCGAAAGCCCGGGCTTCCCACGGCTCGCGAAACACCGGGCCGTCCTGGTCGCGGGGCACGCCGGGGACGGCGACCGCCGCCCGCATCGCCTGTTGAGGGGTAAGATTGGTCACACGCGCTCCAGATAGGATTCCCAGGCGTCGACGGAGACGCTGAGCGTCGGGTCGGCGTCCTTGCCCCACAATTCCGGCCCGTCGAACCGCACGGTGTAAAGCCATTGCGGGTCTTCGCCCTTGCCGAGCGAGTTGGTGTCGGGGAAGACGTGGCAGCCGTGATTGAGTTCGATGGTGCCGAGATGGCCGCGAACATATTGCGGCAGCCTTGTATGCGTCACCGGGTGGATGTCCTTCATCCGCACGGTCTCGCCGACCGCAAACAGCGCCGGCGCCTTCGGCGCGCGTTCGGTCGGCCCGCCGCGCCGGATTGCCGGCGTGACCTCATCGGGCGCGATCGGTTTGACGCCGGGCTTGGGAGGCGAGAGCAGCTTGCCGGCCTCGATTTCCTCACGCGTCACCAGCCCGCGCTCGATCATCAGCGTTTCGAGGCCAGCCAGCCAGATCTGAAAATAGCTTTTGCTGAGGTAATCCTCGGGCGGGCGGTTCTCGCGGGCAAAGCGCGACATATCGATGTTCCAGCCGCCCGGGCGCGCCATCGCGACCGTCAGCGCAAAGGCGCGGCGCTCCCAGTCGCCATGAAACACCGGCTCGTTCGGCTCGGGGACGACCGGACCAAAACCCTTGGCGCCGCCCATGTCATGCGCGCCGTCCATCAGGCGACCTCGCCAGGCTGTTTCGGCAGCCCGGTGCCGATCATGCTGTCGCGGGTGACGAGCTCGGCGAGCTGCTGCTCGCTCCAGCCTTCGGTCCCTTCAGGCCGCATCGGCAGCACGAGGTAGCGGATTTCTGCCGTGGAATCCCAGACCCGTATCTTGGTGGCGTCCGGCAGCGCCACGCCGAAATCCTTCAGGACGCCGCGCGGATCGGAGACCGCGCGGGAGCGATAGGGCGCGGATTTGTACCAGACCGGCGGCAGCCCCAGCACCGGATGCGGGTAACAGGAGCACAGCGTGCACACGACCATGTTGTGCTGCTCGGGGGTATTTTCCACGACCACCATGTGTTCGCCCTGGCGGCCGGAATAGTCGAGTTCGGCGATCGCGGCGGTTGCGTCCTTCATCAGCCGTGCATGATAGTCCGGATCGCTCCATGCCTTGGCAACGACGCGGACGCCGTTGCGGGGGCCGATTTTCTTCTCGTAGAGATCGATCAGCAGGTCGAGCGCGGCGGGATCGACGTAGCCTTTCTCGGTCAGGACCGTTTCCAGCGCGCGCACGCGCAGCTCGGTCTCCGACAACTCGGAATGGTCGTGGTCGTGGTGGTGGTCGTGGTCATGGTCGCTCATGGGGGGAGGATAGGCGCAAAATCCGGGCTATGTCGAGGCGGGGACTCTGCTAGCATTTGCCGATGGGGATCGGGGCAGGGCATATCGCAGCAGCGGTCGCGGCGGGCATTTTGGCCTGGCTTCCGGCAGGAGCGGCGCGGGCTGCGAATGGCGCCTATGCCGTCGATGCGGCCGACATTGGCGAAGCCGGTTCGTGCAAGATCGAGAGCTGGCTGTCGGCGGCCTCCAACACCGATTTTTCGGCGGTCGCCAACCCGTCCTGCGTGGTCAATCCGTTCAAGCCGGTCGAACTGAGTATGCTCACCAACCGGGCGCGCAGCGACGGCGAATGGAGCATGACGCTCCAGCCGAAGGCGAAGATGAATATCGCCCCGACGGGCATCGGCAGGCTGGGTTTTTCCATTTACGCCGGCGGGTCCTTCGACGCGCTGACCGGCGACAATCTCTCTGCCTTTGCCGTGGTTCCGGCGACGTTCCGGCTCAGCGAAAACACCCGCCTCAATTTCAATGGCGGCTGGTTGTGGGATCGCGGCCTCGACCGTCATTACCTGTTTTATGGGATCGGGTTCGACTGGAAATTCACGGACACCCTGCAATGGACCATCGAAGCGTTCGGGCAGGCGGGCCATTCGGATACGCCTGGTGTCGTGCAGCCCCGGTTCCAGACCGGGATACGCTACCGGCCCAACGAGATTTTCTCGGTCGACCTGATCTACGGCCGCAACATCACCGGCGAGAACGCCAACTGGATCACGCTCGGCACCACGATCCGTTTCCCGGTGCTTGGCGGCAAGCCGGACCATCATCGCACGGGCCATCTTTAGGTGCGCGCACCAATCGGCCCCTTTGTGCGTTAAGATTTCCGGAAATAACGGGCAGGGAGGCACTGCATTGGCCGAACACGTGAAGATCGAAAAAGGCCTGGGCCCGGACGGCCGCATCGCCATCGTGCGTTTCGATCGCGGCGACGGCATCAACGCGCTGTCGCCGGACGCGATGCGCCAGCTCACGGACGCCGCGCGCAGCTTTGAGGATGACGGCGACACCTCGGTCGTGGTGCTGACCGGCGGCGCCAGATCGTTCAGCGCCGGCTTTGACCTGAAGGACCCGGAAGGGCGGTCGCGCAAGTCGATGGATCTCGGCGCCCTGCGCCGCCACCTGAAGCTCGGGCCGCGGCTGACGCGGGCCTGGCAGGAGATGGAACAGATCACGATCGGCGCCATCGAAGGCTTTTGCGTCGGCGGCGGCGTGGCGCTGGCGGTTGCGCTGGATTTCCGCGTCATGGCCCGCGATGCCCATATGCGCGTGCCCGAGATCGGGCTCGGCATGAACATGAGCTGGCAGAGCGTGCCGCGAATGCTGCATTTGATGGGACCGGCCCGCACCAAGCAGGCCGTGATCCTGGCCGACCAGCGTATTTCGGCCGCCGAGGCCTATGAATGGCGGCTGGTGGAGGAGGTGGCCGATCCCGGCAAGGCGTTCGACGCCGCCATGGCGCTCGCTGCCAAGGTCGCGGCCCAGCCGCCGCTGTCGGTCGCCATGACCAAGCTGACGGTCAACCGCCTCGCGCATGCGCTGGATGATCTCGCTGGCCATATGGACCTCGACCAGTTCGCGCTGGCGAGCATGACCGAGGATCACAAGGAAGGCGTGGCGGCGTTCCTGGAGCGCCGGAAGCCCCGGTTCCGGGGCAGGTAGCTCTTCTCGGAACTCAGGCGCGGTCTGCCGAGCAGCACCGAGGGCAAACGCCGTCGGCTGCCTCGGCGAGCTGGCGCGCGATTTCGGCCATCAGCAACTCATGATCCCAGCCCGTGCCGTCGTGCTTGACGAGGCTCCGGGCGCGATAGAAGGCGTGGGTTTCGGCCGCGTCATCGCCGACGCGGATCGTGACGTTGGCGTGGAACGGGCAAATCGTGGTGGCGCGTGTCGTCAACAACGCGGCGCGAATTGCGGCTTCCAGATTGTCGGTTTCGGCAGCGATGGACATCCTCGACGACCCTTCCAGCGGTGACGTTGATTTGTATTTTACGACCCTTGCCGGACGATGGTTTGAGCGAGATCAAACCTGACGGAGACCGGTGCACTCCTGTGGACCCAGGCGGCCGGCCGCATCACGAGCACGAGCCGTTGCTTAAGCGACCTCCCGGCTGGCCTCGATTCCATCAAGCGCGCCGGCAACCCGGACGCGGACGCGCAGTGAATTGCCCGGCAGGTAGGCGATCGGCATATCCTCGATCTCGATCGTCTTCAGGCTGCGCGGATCGGCGCCGGCGTTGACGGCCTTGCGTTCCGCGATTTCCAGCGCTGCCGCAATGGCTTCGTCGCGGGTGAGATCGCGGAAGACCTGGTCGGCCTCGCCGCTGACGCGGGCGATTGCCGCGCCGACCGCATTGGCGCAATCGCCGAAGGGGACCCGGATGATCTGCGAAATGCCGGCGAGCTTTTCGGGCACCAGGAAGGCGCCGCCGCCGACGGCAATCAGCGGCGCGTCGCCGGCCTCGGTTTTCATGCGGTCGATATTTTCTTCAAGCTGACGCGTGGCGTCGGCGAGCGCCGCGGCGATCAGATCTTTCGAGATCGACACTGTGCGGGAGCGGTCGCCAATATCGAGCAGTCCGGCGGCGACCGCGATATCGGTCGCGGTCATCTGTGCGCCGCCGAAGACAAGGGCGTCCTCGGTGAGCCGGTAGCCGACGCTGAGCGGACCCACCCTTGCCGACGATGGATCGATATGGCTGCCGCCGCCGAGACCGATCGACAGCAGGTCGGGCATGCGGAACAGCGTGCGTACGCCGCCGACTTCGACGACCGCATTGGCCTCGCGCGGAAATCCGTGGCGCAACTGGCCGATATCGCTTGTCGTGCCGCCGACATCCACGACCAGGGCGTCGTCAAGCCCGGACAGATGGGCCGCGCCGCGCATCGAGTTGGTCGCCCCGGAGGCAAAGCTCATCACGGGGAAGGCGATGGCCGTTTCGGCCTGCATCACCGTGCCGTCGTTCTGGGTAAGGAACAGCGGGGCGTCGATGCCGCTTTCGGAAATCGCCTTGCGGAAGGCGGCCACCGTTTCAACGGCGAGGTCGTGCAGCACCGCGTTGAGAAGCGCCGCGTTCTCGCGCTCGAGCAGGCCGATCCGCCCAAGATCATGCGACAGGGTCACGGCGACGTCCGGGCAGATCTCCTGCAGGATATCACGTGCCGCGACCTCGCAGCTCGGATCGAGCGGCGAGAAGATCGATGAGACGGCCACCGAGCGCAGCCCGAGATCGTTGATGCGCCGTGCGGCCGCGCGCATGCCGGCGGTGTCGAAAGGGACGATCGGCCGGCCGTCATAGTCGTGACCGCCTTCGAGCATGAAGATCTCGCCGCGCACGCCTGCGGCGAGGTCCTGCGGCCAATCGCAGAATGGCGGCAGCGACGCGCTGGCCGGCATGCCGATCCGGATCGCCGCGACCTTCATCAAGTTCCGGCGCTGGACCACGGCGTTGATGAAGTGCGTGGTTCCGATCACGACCGCATCGACCGGCCCCCGCGCGGCGGGATCGGCGCGCAATGCCTTCAGGGCGTCGAGGATGCCGGATGTCACATCCTTCGTGGTCGGACGCTTGACGGCGAAAACCACCTTGTCGCCATCCAGCAGCACGGCGTCGGTGTTGGTGCCGCCGACGTCAATTCCAATGCGTCGCATCTACTTACACTCCAGCGCCAGCGCGCTCTTCGAAAACGGAACGGAAATCCAGGTCGTAGCCAAAGGCGCGCGGACCGACGAATTCGAGGCCGCGCGGGCTGGTCAGGACGGCGGGAGCAGGCAGCGCCACCACGGTGACACGCTGGCCGTAGCGGACCGTCTCGGTGCCGACCGCATGGCCGGAGACGCTCTCGAGCACGCAGATCAGGTCTGGCGACATCGCAATGGCCTTGCCCTCGCGCCAGGCGACGATCCACTCGTTCTGGAACGAGAGCTCCAGCCGCGAGCCGCGGTCGTCATCGATGCCCTCGATCGTGACGGAGCCGCGCAGAAAGCCTTCTGTCGTCCGGCGGGCGACATCGACCACCTTGCCGGTGAAAAGCCGCTTGCCGCCTTCGCTTTCGAGCAGGGCAGCGATCGGATCGGTATGCAGGCGGTTGGCTTCGCGCACCAGCCGGCCGATCCGGATCGCGGCGGTTGTCGTAAAGTGAATGCCCCAATCCTTCACCTCCCGGCCGGTGCGGGGCGCCTTGCTGGTCGAGGCGATCGAGCCCATTTCGACGCAGATCTTGCGGCTGGCCCGCTCCATCCATTTCCAGCTCGGCACCTTCGTGACGATCGCTTCGATGCCGCGCGGGTCGTACAGCGTGCAGGGGTAAGGTTGCAGCCCGCCGATCGCCACCGAGGTCATCTGCGCCTCGGGAAAGGCGCGCCCCATGCAGTCGGCATCGACGACGGGGATATTGAGATGGGCCGCGGCCATCAGCGCCTGCGTGCCGTTGCCGCCGCCGATCTCGACCGACATCACGGCGCGGAATTTGAAGCCGCCGAACTCCTCCTGCATCTGAACCGCGCGGGCGATGTTGCGGCTGTCGGCGAGACGCTCCTGACCGATCAATGGCGCCCCCATGTTGGAGACGACAGCGACGCGATCGTCATCCTCGAGATCGAGCGGCGACATCAGTTGCACGCGATGGCCCTCGGCGTAGAGCCGGCGCAGGTTGAGCAGGCCGAGATAGGGGCTGCCGCCGCCACCGGTGCCGAGAATCCAGGCGCCGACGGCGAGGGATTCGATATCCTCCAGCGTGATTTCGGTGAGAGGTGGCTTGTTCATGCGACCAGTTCCTCGACGGTACGTGCCGCGGCGGCAATGGCGAGGATGACCGGTCCGCCATAGGCCAGGCGCACACGCGCCTTGTTCGCGCGCGTGTAGCTCATGCAATCCATCACGACGAGATCCGGCGACAGGGCCGCCATTTTTCGTGCGGCCTCATCGACGGTCTCGGGATCGGAACCTGGCCGCAACGTCACGCCGACTACCTCGACGTCCGGTCGCTGCCATTTTCCGGCGATCAGCGCGGTCTGTTCGGGCAGCGGCGAGAAGACGCCGAGACGTCCCTTCGGAAGAACCGCCTCGACCATATGGTGCAGCACGGCCGAGGGCAGGATCACCAGACCGTCCGGCGCGAGATTTGGGAATTTGCCGGTGCAGGCGAGCATGGCGACCTTGACGCCCTCGCGCGCGAAATTCTCGATCTGGACCGCGGCGCGCGCCTCGACCGCCTTCTTGCTGATGGTGACGCTGTCGCCGTTCGGCAGCAGCGTGAACAGGGCGTCGTGGCCGCCGCTCGGCGGAATAGCGTCGATCTCGGCACGCGTCATGCCGTCGAGCGCGCCGCGCAGATCGATCTCCATCCCGGGCGAGAGAACCGCCGCGATCTCGTCCACGACGGAAGGTCGCGGGCTCTGGCCGATCACGACCACGCCCATGCGTTGTTGTTGCATGATATCAATCCCTCAAGATCACGATGTCGGACGGCTTCCAGCGCAGCGCGACGGCGGCGCCGGCCTGAAATAGCTCATGGGAGCCGTTGTTCGGTTGTTGCGCCAGCACGCGCCTGCCGCCGGCCGTCTCGATGCGGTACAGCACCGAGCCGCCCTGGAAATTGGCGCTCTCGACGATACCCTCGAGGCCATGTCCGGCTTGCGCGGGCGGGGTCGCCAGGCTGATCTTTTCCGGCCGAAGCGCGATCGAGACCGCGCCGGTCGCCTCAGGCGGCGCGGCAAGTTCGATCGACAGGCCCTTGTCGACCTGCAGCACGGGCTTGCTTCCTCCGTCGCGGATCACCTCGCCGCGGAACAGGTTGGTGTCACCGATGAAATCGGCGACGAAGCGCGTGCTTGGCCGGTCGTAAATATCGGATGGCGTGCCGATCTGCTCGACCTTGCCGGCATTCATCACCGCGATCCGGTCGGACATCGCGAGCGCTTCTTCCTGGTCGTGGGTGACGAAGACCATGGTCAGGCCGAGCTTGCGCTGCAACTGCTTCAGCTCGAACTGCATCGCCTGCCGCAGCTTCTTGTCGAGCGCGCCGAGCGGCTCGTCGCAAAGCAGCACCCGCGGTTCGATCACGATGGCGCGGGCGAGGGCGACGCGCTGCTGCTGGCCCCCGGAGAGCTGGCCGGGGCGGCGATCCTCGTATCCGACGAGTTCGACCTGCGCCAACGCATCGGCGACCTTCCGTGCAATCGTGGCGCGATCCATGCCGCGCATGCGCAAGCCGAAGGCGACGTTTTCGCCGACCGTGCGATGCGGAAACAGCGCATAGTTCTGGAACACCATCCCCATGTCGCGCTTGTGCGCCGGCACATGCGTGACATCGACCCCGCCGACCTCGATGATGCCTTCGGTCGGCGTCTCGAAGCCGGCTATCATTCTAAGCGTCGTCGTCTTGCCGCAGCCGGAAGGTCCGAGCAGCGAAAAGAACTCTCCCTCGGCAATGTTCATGTCGACGGCATCGACGGCGCGCGTGCTGCCGTCATAGGTCTTGGTGACGCCGACAATGTCGATACGGGCGCTCATGCCCGGAAGATGCGGTTGACACGGGAATCGATCTCGTCCTTGCGCGCGTTGTACCATTTCCAGTCGGGCTGGATCAGCTTGGCGACCTTCTCCGGCGTGGTCAGAAGCTTTTCGTTGTACTTGTCGTCGAGCTTCACCTTGCTGTTGGCGGGCGAATACCAGACCGACTCGGCCAGCGTCTTCTGCACGTTCGGGCGCAGCATGTAGTTCACATAGGCGTTGGCCAGTTCGCGAACCTTGGTGCCCGGCGTCAGCGTGAGGACCTGTTCAAGCGAGAGGACGCCCTCGGACGGCGCGACGAAGGTGGTCGGCTGGTTCTGGCCGTCATAGCGCAGGATGCCGGAATCATGGATCACCGCGAGACCGACTTCGCCCGAAAGGATCATCTTTTCCATCGTGCCGGTGAAGTCGACCAGCTTGATCGGCTTCAGCTTTTCCATCGCCGCATAGGCGGCGTCGAGATCGGTCATCCCCTTGCCGAAGAGCGCGCCGCTCATCATCAGGAAGGCCTGGCCGAGGCTGTTCACCGGAATGACATAGCCGCCGCGCACGCCGTCATAGGCGCGGTCCCAGAGATCCTTCCAGGACGAGACCTTGCCGTAGCCCTTGTCGGTGCGCATGCCGAGGCCGATGGCGCTGGTGAAGATGCAGACGCCGACCATCTTGTCGCTGACGGCGTAGGGATAGACATCGGCGATGTTCGGGACCTGCTTGGCGTCGATCTTGGGTTCGACGATTCCCATCTCCAGGGCCGCCCATTGCTCGTTGGAATTGGTGTGCAGCACGTCATAGACCGGCGCCGAGCGCGGGCTTGCCTGCAGCTTGGGCAGGTACGGAAAGGCCGAGTCCGTCTCGACCTTGCACTTGAATTCCTTCTCGAAGGCGGGGATCAGCTCGCTCGACATGGTTTGTCCCCATTTGCCGCCCCATCCGGTGATGCGCAGCGTTGCCGCTTCGGCGCGGGCGATGTGGGGCGCGGCGAGCGCGCCGATGCCGGCGGCGGCACTGGTGGCGAGGAATTGACGTCGGTTCAGCGGCAGGCGGGTCATGGGATGATCCTCTCTGGAAATGGCAGTCACAGCTTTGCGTAGGACCTCAGCCCGACCGTGCGGTCGAGCCCGAAGACGACCAGCACGGCGAGCAGGATCGAGACCACCGAGGCGGCGCCGATCGTTCCGTCCAGATCGAACTTCAGATAGTTGAACAACGTGATCGGCAGCGTTTCGCGGCCCGGGGAGACCAGGAAAAGCGAGACCGGAAACTGGTCGAAGGAGACGATGAAGGCGAACACGGCTCCCGCCATGACGCCGGGCTTGGTTAGCGGCAGCGTTACCTCGAAATAGGTGCGCAAGGGTCCGGCGCCGAGGTTGCGCGCGGCCTCTTCGAGGCGGGTATCGAAGTTTTGCAGAACCGCCAGCGTGGTGCGCACCACATAGGGAATCGACACCAGCGTATGGCCGAGCACCAGCCCCCAAAGCGGCCGGCCGACATCCAGCAGCACGTAGGATTGGAATAGCGCAAGGCCGGTCAGGATCGCCGGCAGCATCAGCGGAGACAGCATGATCGCGGTGATGACGCGCGCGCCGGGCAGCCCGCCGCGAGCAAGCGCGAGCGCGGCGCTGGCGCCGAACAGGGTCGCGGCGATCGTCGTCATCGCGGCGACCTCGAGGCTGAGCCACAGGGCATTCATGAAGTCGCGCGAGGCGAAGAATTTTTCGAACCAGCGCAGCGAAACGCCAACCGGCGGAAACTGGATATAGGGTGTCGGATTGAGGGCGAACACGAAGACGATGGCGATCGGCGCGAGCAGGAAAACCACGACCGCGACATTGAGGGCCAGATAGCAGAAGCGGCCAAGGCGCAGGGTGAGGCGAGGGGGGAATGGTGCGGCGATCATCGGCGGCCTCACTGAAGATCGCGCTGGCCGGAGACCAGTCCGAGGATGCGGTTATAGGCGATGACCAGAACCAGCGAGATGGTCAGCAGCACCATGCCGAGCGCGGCGGCAAAGCCGACATTGAAGCTCGACGAGATCTGCTGGTAGATCAGCATCGGCAGCGTCATGATCTGGAAGCCGCCCATCAGGATCGGCGTGACATAGGCGCTGATGGCCAGCGCGAACACCAGCAGCGAGCCGGCCAGGATGCCGGGCAGGCTGAGGGGCAGCGTCACTTCAAGAAAGGCGCGGAGCGGCGAGGCGCCAAGATTCTGCGCCGCCTGTTCGAGCCGCTCGTCGATCCGCCCGATGACGCCGACCAGGGTCAGAACCATGTAGGGCACGTAAATGTGCGTCAGGCCCAGCACGATGCTGAATTCGTTGTACATCAGGGGCAGCGGTTTCGAGACCAGGCCGAGGCCGATCAGGGCCTGGTTGATCGCGCCCTTGTCCGACAACAGCGCCATCCAGGCGAAGGTGCGGACCACAATGCCCGTCAGCATCGGCGTCAATACCGCCATCATCAGCATGGCATAGGCCGTCCGGCCCCGGATACGCGCCATCCAGTGGGCCAGCGGATAGCCGATCAGCAAGGCCGAAAGCGTGGTGAGCAGGCCAATCCGGATCGTGGTCCAGATCACCTCGAAATAATAGCTGTCGTCGAGAATCCGCCGATAGTATTTGGTGGTGAAATCGACATTGGGCTGCACGACCGGATTGCCGGTGAGCAGGCTGATCATCGCCATCAGCCCCATCGGCAGGAAGAAGAACAGGGCGAACAGCAGCGCGCTCGGCGCGATCAGCCAGGCAATAGGCGTGATGCCTGTGCGAACCGCATTCATCTGGCAGCGGCCTTGCGGATGGGGGTGGCGCTTTCCAGTGCAAGCCATACTGGATCATCGAACAGCCGGCCGAGGTCGACCGCCATCGCGCGCAGGGCTTGCCAAAGTCTTGCGCGCTCCTCGGTCGAGGTCAGCTGGCTCGGATAGGATACGGCGACCCCGATCGTTTCATTGGTGTCGCGGCGGGTGAGCGCGAAACCGAGCGAGCCGACGCCCGGCAGGGATTCATTGCTGGCTTCGGAATAGCCGGTGCGGCGGATTTCGGCGATACGCGCCATCAGCGCCGTCAGATTCCGCGGCGCTGACGGCGAGATGGCCGGCAACGGTTTTGGCATGCGGGCGCGGATATCGGCATCGCTCAGGCGCGCCAGCATGGCCCGTCCGTTGGACGTCGCGAAGGCCGGGGCCCGTGCGCCCGGCGGCGTCACCACCTGAAGCGGGTTGGATCCGGGGACGACGCGCAGCACCACCTGTTCGGCGCCGTCGAGTACGGAGATATAGCCGGTATGGCCGGTCTTGGCGCAAACCGCACGCAGTCGCTGCTCGGCGAGAGCCACAAAGTCATTTTCAGTCCGATGCAAGCGACCGAGTTCGAATACCAGCAGCCCCGGCCGATAGCGGCGGGTCACGGCATCCTGCTCCAGCAGCCCGCATTCCTTGAGTTGACGCAGCAGCCGTGACGTCGAGCTCTTCGGCTTGCCGGTGAGCCGGATCACGTCGGCATTGCTGATCTCCGGCTGATGCGGCGCGAAGCAGCGCAGGATTTCAATGGCGTTGTCGAGGGCGCTCATGGTCGTGAACGGCTTTCCGAGTAGTTCCAGAAAATGGAACTAGGTCTTTGATTTTGAGACCTCGAAATGAAGTCGTCAACGGGCGGATGCGCAGCATTTTTGAACAATCCGCGCTCAAGATTCGCGCAACTGGCCAAAGACTGCTTGTTTGAGCGACTTTGCTGAGCGCGGTGTCTCGATCACCGCTCACGCGATCAAACGCAAAGCAGGTAGTCGTTGCGACATGAGCTGCGCACCCTATGCGGCATAGACATTGCTTGAGAGAGCAACTGTTCGCGAGGTGCATGATCCATTTCCAAATCCTCCAAAACTCTGTTCACGAACCTGAAAAGGCATCCATGTCCAAATTGAAGGCTTTCATATCAGCGATGTTTTCGCTCGCACTCGGCGCGGCGCCGGCGGTTACGCCGGCCTATGCCGGCGGCAATCTTGTTGCAGTGCTGGAAGCGGAAATCGCCACGCTCGATCCGCATTTTACGCCGGCCTATATCTCGCGGACTTTTGGATTCATGGTGTTCGACACCCTGTTTGCGAAGGACGCGAAGGGTGAGGTCAAGCCGCAGATGGTGCGGGACTGGAAGGTTTCGCCTGATGGCCTGACCTACACGTTCACGCTGCGCGACGGCCTGAAATGGCATGACGGCCAGCCAGTCACGGCAGTGGACTGCGTCGCATCGCTGCGACGCTGGGGGCAGCGCAACGCACTCGGCCGGCGGATCTTCTCCATTACCGCTTCGCTCGAACCTGGCGACGCCAGGACTTTCGTGCTGACGCTGAAAGAGCCTTCGGGCCTGGTGATCGACGCGCTCGGCAATCCCGTCAGCCCCGTCGCCTTCATGATGCCCGAGCGCGTGGCCAAGACGCCCGCCGATCAGCGCATCACCGAAATCATAGGCTCCGGGCCGTTCGTCTACAGCAAGGAAGATCACCGCACCGGCGATCGCATGATCCTGAAGAAATTTGCCGATTATGTGCCGCGCGCCGAACCCGCCGACTTCCTGGCCGGTGGCAAGCGCGTCACCATCGACACGCTGGAAATTCGCGTCATTCCCGACGGCTCCACCGCGGCCTCCGCGTTGCAGACCGGCGAGGTGGATTACATGCAGTATGCGCCGTTCGATCTGCTGCCGGTTCTTGAAAAGAACGCCAAGGTGAAGGTCGTCAACTTTACCGGAGGCAACATGTTTGCCGGCGCCTACCGCCTCAACGCCGCGCAGAAGCCGTTCGACGATCCGGCGATCCGGCGCGTGCTGTGGAAGCTGGTCGATCAGCGCGAGGTGCTGGATGGGCTGGGCCTCGATGCCAAATACGCCACGCCTTGCGCGACATTCTTCACCTGCGGCACCACCTATGACAGCAAGGCGGGAACCGACGCTGCCGCGAATCCGTCCATTGACGCGGCGCGCGCGGCACTCAAGGCGACGAAATATGCCGGCGAGCCGATCATTGTGATGCAGGCCAGCGACCTCGAGGCGCCGCGGATTTCGGCGCAGGTTCTTGCCGAGAAGATGAAGCAGGCCGGCTTCAACGTCGACCTGCAGGTGATGGATTGGGCCTCGGTGCTTGCCCGCCGTGCCAAGAAAGAAGGCTGGAGCGTGTACGGCGTTCACGCCGGGGGCTTCGATCTGGGCTCGCCGCTGACCAACGTCATGGTGGCGTTCAACTGCGCCGACTTCACGGGCTGGCAATGCGATGCGCGCATCACGCCGTTGCTGGATGCCTTCGCCAAGGCGCCCGCGGAGGAGGATCGCAAGAAGATCGCGGCCGAGATCCAGACCGTGATGTACGATCAGGCGCCAGGCATTCCGTGGGGGCAGTTCGCCCAGCCGGCGGCCTATCGCGCCAATCTGCGTGGTTTGATACCGTCAGCGATTCCGATCTTCTGGAACATCGAGAAGTAACGCATGTATGACGTCATTGTAGTCGGCGGCGGCTCTGCCGGCGCCGCGGTTGCCGCCCGGCTCTCCGAGGATCCCACGAGGCGCGTGCTGCTGCTGGAAGCGGGCCTCGACTGGCGCGCGGATGAGGCGCCCTGGGAAGTCCGCACGCCGAACCCGATCCCGATCATTCACAAGCGCAAGTATCAGGAAAAATGGCAGTGGCCGAATCTGCTGACGCGCCGGGTGGCCGGGCAGGAGGCGCGCTTCTATTGGCGCGGCAAGGGCCTCGGCGGCAGTTCGATGATGAACGGCCAGATCGCCATCCGCGGCGTTGCGGATGCGTTCGACGAATGGGCGGCCGGCGGTTGCACCGGCTGGTCGGCGAAAGAGGTCATGCCGCTGTTCTCGGTGATCGAGGATGATTTCGAGTTCGGCCACCGCGCAGGCCATGGCCGTGGCGGACCCCTGCCGGTCTATCGCGCGCCGCCGGAGATGTGGGGTCCGATCGACCGTGGGCTGCGCGACGCCGCACTGGCATCGGGCTATCCGTGGTGTGCCGACCTCAACGGCCCGGACGGCGAGGGCGTCGCCTGCTATCCGATCAACAGCCGCAACAGCCGTCGCATCACCACCAATGAAGGCTATCTGGAGCCGGCGCGGGGCCGCGCCAACCTGGAAATTCGCGGGCACGCGCTGGTCGATCGCGTCGTAATGAAGGACGGCCGGGCCACCGGCGTGCTGGTTCACGTCGAAGGGCAGGGCAGTTCGGAAATCAGCGCGCGCGAGATCGTGCTGTGCGCCGGCGCCATCCACAGCCCGGCGATATTGCTGCGTTCGGGCATCGGTCCCGCCGACGAGCTGAAGGCGATGGGCATCGCGGTCGAGCGCGATTTGCCGGTCGGCAAGCACTTCTTCGACCATCCGCTGTTTCGCGCCACCATCCAGCTGCGCGAAGAATTTCGGCCGACCGATCCCGATACGCGCCACACCAATTGCTGCGTGACGTATTCGTCCGGGCTTGCGGAGGGCGGCAAGCGCGACATGATCCTGATCGCCTTCAATCACCGCGGCATCGGCAACCCCGGCGCCATCGGCGCCGGTCTGTTCAACGCCTACTCGCGCGGTCATTTGAGGCTGGCTTCGACCGACGCGTCGATCGATCCGATCGTCGAGGAAAACATGCTCGCCGATGATCGCGACCTGTTGCGCATGGTCGATGCGGTGAAGCGACTGGCCGTGCTCACCACCCAGCCGGCGCTGACTGAAATCGCCGAGTGGATTCGCCTGATCGATACCGATCTGACGCTGCCGCAGGCCGCTGCACTGCCGAATGGAGAGCTCGAAGCGCTGCTCCGCCGCGAAACCGGCGATATTCAGCATGCCGCCGGTTCCTGCCGCATGGCGGGCTTCAACGACGCCAATGGCGTCGTGAATCCGGACGGCACCGTGAAGGGCATTGCCGGCCTGCGCGTGGCGGACGCTTCGATCATGCCGTCCGATTGCCGCGCCAACACCCATTTCACCACGGTGGTGATTGGTGAGGCGATTGCGCGGATGATGCTGCGAAAGACGGACGAGCCGAACAATGCCGCTGCCATGGCACTGTAAAATATGGCACTCCAGGATACCGCACTGTAAGAAACGAGGGTGGCTCGCTCCCCCGAAAGGGAGAGGGCCGCGCCTCGAATGTTGTAACGCCGATATACCGCCACGAAGGAAATGCCATGTCCGCAAGTACCGAAGCGCAGATCACCGAATGGATCGCGTCGCAAAAGCAGTCCATGATCGATCTGTTGCGCGACGTCGTGAATATCGATTCCGGCTCTTACGACAAGGCGGGCGTCGATGCGGTGGGGACGCGATTCCAGCAGCATTTTGCCGCGCATGGCATCGAGGCGTGGCGCGAACCCCATGACGTGTTCGGCGATGCCATCCACGCGCTGGTGGCGAAGCCGGGCAGCAACGAGAGGCCGGTTTTGCTGATGGGGCATCGCGACACGGTGTTTCCCAAGGGCGAGGTGGCGCGCCGGCCGTTCACCATCGAGGGCACCCGGGCCCATGGGCCGGGGGTCGCCGACATGAAGGGCGGCCTGGTCATCAACGCCTTTGTCGCCGCCGCCTTCCACAAGTTCGGCAGCGCACCGTGCCCGATCAAAGTGCTGATGACCGCCGACGAGGAGATCGGCTCACCGTCGTCGCGTCCGGTCATCGAGCGCGAAGGCCGTGCTGCCCGCGCGGTGTACAATTCCGAACCCGGCCGGCCCACCGGCAACGTCACCACCGGCCGCAAGGGCGGCGTGTTCATGCGCTTTGAAATCGCCGGTAAAGCCGCGCATTCCGGCAATAATTTCGGCGACGGCATCAGCGCGATCGGCGAACTCGCCCACAAGATCGTGCAGATCCATGCGCTCACCGACATGGCGAAGGGTATCACACTGAATGTCGGCCTGATCGCCGGCGGGCAGTCGGTAAACACCACCGCGCCCCATGCCGAGGGCCAGATCGACATGCGCTACATCGATCCCGCGGACCGCGCCAGGACGCTGGCGGCGATCGAGAAGATCGTCGCAACGTCCACCGTGCCCGGCACGACGGCAAAGCTGCACATCCATGGCGAATTTCTGCCACTGGTCCAGAGCGACAAGTCGAAGATCATGTTCGATGCCTATCGCGCCGCGGCGAAGGATGCAGGCCTGCCCAACCTGGACGGCGAATTCGCCGGCGGCTGCGCCGATTCCGGCTTCACCGCAAGCGTCGGCGCCCCGACGATTTGCGGCGTCGGCCCGGTCGGCGGCAATGCCCATACGGCGCTGGAATATCTCGACCTCGACAGCATCGTCCCGCGCGCCCAGGCGCTTGCGCTGGCGATTCTCAGGACGGGCGCCGATTGATGTGCCGGCCGTGACGCCTGCAGGCCGGTCGACGGCAGGCAGCCGCTGGGAATAGCGGGCTTGCATTCCGGATGTAAGCGCCGTTGACTTGCGTTGGAGTTCGGTGATCGAGACAAGCACAGGTCCAGAAATGCTGATCCGGCCAGGCAAAGACGATTTGCTGCTCATTATCGATGTGCAGAACGATTTCTGCCCCGGCGGAGCGCTTGCGGTTGCCGACGGCGATGCCGTGGTGCCGGTCATCAATCGCCTCGGCGAAGGCTTTGATCACATCGTGCTGACCCAGGACTGGCATCCGCCAGGCCACAGCTCTTTCGCGACGTCGCATCCGGGAGCGAACCCCTTCGACCGCGTCGCCATGCCTTATGGCCAGCAAACCCTCTGGCCCGAACATTGCCGGCAGGGAACTGCCGGAGCGGCCTTTCATCCGGAACTGGCGATCGACCGGGCAGAGCTGATCATCCGGAAAGGCTTTCGCTCCGAGATCGATTCCTACTCGGCATTCTTCGAAAACGACCGGCAAACGCCGACCGGTCTCGCTGGTTATTTGCGTGACCGCGGCTTGCGGCGAATCTTCATGGTCGGACTAGCCACCGATTTTTGCGTCCATTATTCCGCCGTGGACGCACGCCGGCTCGGCTTCGATACCGTGCTTGTCGAGAATGGATGCCGGGCTATCGATCTGGAGGGTTCGCTGGACGCCGCCTGGGCGGGGATGGCTGAGGCCGGCGTGCAGCGTGTCGACGATCTCTGAGTGCTGCAATTGCGATCGGGCTGGCAGTGCACGATAGAGATATCGCGCGCATTTCTCATCACTTGCAGACGGATGGATCGAAGAAATATAGCATATTTTCAAATGGTTAGGTGAACGCTGGTGCGCGATGTCGGCGCCGGGAGATCAAGGATGATCCACCGGCTTCCAGCAGCCGAGCCTGGGGCTGAACATGCTTCTTCCGCCCGTCGCGCGTCGATCGTTTGGAGAACGTGTATATGAAGACCGCGGTTTGCCGGTTGGCCGCGCTCACAGTTAAATCCTTCGTCCATGGAAAAATCCCGTTCCCAAAAGAAGCGCGTGTCGATCGCTGGCATGCATATCGATCGTGCGTCGGCGGTTCCGATTTACCTGCAGATCGCGGCACACCTCCGGAACGGAATTCTGCAAGGGTCGCTTCCGGCCGGCACGCAGTTTCTCGGTTCGCGGGAGATCGCGCGTGAACTCGGCTGTTCACGAACGGTGATTCTGACGGCGTGGGATTTGCTTTATGCGGAGGGTTATCTGGAATCGACGCCGCGCGGCGGCGTTACCGTGGCGTCGGTCAAGCAGGCGCAGGTGAACCCGGCGCCCGCGGCGTTCGCCCCGGAAGCCGCTTCAACCGCGATCGAGATCGGCCCTGTCTCCGATCGCTGGCGATCGCTGCTGGCGTTCGAATACGACACCAACTGGAAATCTGAATTCAGTCCCGGCGCGCCTGACGTCTCGAGCTTTCCGTTCAAGGAATGGGCGAGGCTGTTGCGGCAGGCCTGGCAGAATCCCCGGAATTCCGACTGTCTGGATCTTCCGCCCGAGGGGCATCCGGCGTTGCGGAGCGAAATCGCCAATTTCCTCGGATCGGTCCGCGGTCTCGTCTGTGCGCCGGGCAATGTGGCGGTGACCTCCGGCACGTCAGGCGCGCTGGATTTTTGCAGCCGGATGATCCTTGATCCGGGCGACGAGGTCTGGGTCGAGGAGCCGGGGTTCGTCGAAGCCCGCTGGACGCTGACGGCAGCCGGCGCAAAACTCATTCCGGTGCCCGTCGACGACAAGGGCCTGTGCGTCTCCGAGGGCATCCGGCTGGCGCCGAACGCGAAGCTCGTCGTCGTGACGCCGTCGCATCAATATCCGATCGGCGTCAGCATGGGGCTTGAGCGGCGGCTCGAGCTTCTGGACTGGGCGAACAGGAACGATGCCTGGATCGTCGAGGACGATTACAATTCGGAGTTCAGGCATCAGGACAGCATGATCGCCTCGCTACGGTCGCTCGACCGCGACGGACGCGTGATCTATCTCGGGACATTCTCGAAGCTGGTGATGCCGAGCCTGCGTATCGGCTACATGGTGGCCGATGAACGTCTGATCGGGGCGTTCTCGAAAGGTCGCGCCCGGATCGATGTCCACACCTCCGGGATCGGGCAGGTCGCGCTGGCGGAATTCATGCGGGAAGGCCACCTGCTGCGGCATCTGCGGCGCATGCGGAAGGTCTACGCCGAGCGGCGGGCGGCGCTGATTGACGCGATCGCCGCGTTGATGCCGGATGACTTGACCGTGTCATCCGCAGCGACCGGGCTGCATCTGGTCGCCTTCTTTACCGAGCGAATGCGGGCGCGGCTGAGCGACACCCAGGCGGCCAAGCTGCTGCTGAAGACGGGCATTCATGTGCAGCCGCTGTCGCAGAACTATCTCGGCGAGCCGACGCGGCAGGGATTGGTGTTTGGATACGGGCGGCTGCAGACAGAGGATGCGTACCGGCTGATATCCAAAATGGCCGAAGCCCTGAGTGGCCGGACTTCATAGCTGCAATCGGTTAGGTGTAAGGCGATGCTGCTTCTTTCGCGGGCAACGTTGCACGGAAAAGTGCAGCAGGATCCTGCGCGAAGTGAGGCGGCGATTTCGGGTGGCTGGCCTACCTGTTTGCGGCAACTCTGGCTCTATGCGGTGCCTCGACCGGTCTGTCACAAATTCGCCCTTGTGGCCTTCACAAGGGAAGCAGGGTGATGATGACGGATCGCGGAGTCTCGTTGAAGATGTTGATCGGCATGGCCTGTCTTTTGTCGGCGCCGGTCGCTGTGCACGCGCAGACGCGCGCCGAGACGCTTCGTCAGGTGACCGGCAACAACATCAACACCCTGGATCCTTCAACGCCCGGAGCCACCCGGGAGGCGTTCGGCGTGTCGACCAGCACCTACGATCGCCTCGTGGCGTTCGATCGCAAGCGCGAAGCCGGTGTCTGGGTGTTCGATCGCACGAAGATCCGCGGCGAGCTTGCCGAGAGCTACGAGGTCAGCCCGGACGGTCTCAAGATCACTTTCAAGCTGAGAGATGCCAGGTGGCACGACGGCACGCCCGTTGCCGCCGACGATGTCAAATGGTCGCTTGACCGGGCCGTGAGTGCGAAGTCGCTTTCGAAAGGCCAGCTCGGAACCGGTTCGCTGACCACGCCCGACCAGTTTGTCGTCGTCGATGCGCGCACCATTACGGTGACGCTGCCCAAGCCGGACCGGCTTGCGCTATCCAATCTTGCCACGCCGCTGGCGCCGATCTTCAACAGCAAACTGGCCAGGCAGCACGCGACATCGGAAGATCCCTGGGCGCAGGAATGGCTGAAGACCAATACGGCCGGCAGCGGCGCCTACACGATCGAGATCTTCAAGCCGGGCGAGCAAGTGGTGCTGCGGCGGAACGATGACTGGAAGAGCGGCCGTGACGGACAGTTGCCGTTCTTCAAGCGGATCATCGAACAGACCGTTCCGGAACCTGCGACCCGCGCCAATCTGATCGAGAGGGGCGATGCCGACATTGCCACCGACCTTCAGGCCAGCGACGTGCTGGCGCTGCAGTCCCGCGGCAAGCTCAGGGTGGATTCGACACCGCAAAGCAACGGCTTCACGATGGTCGCGTTCAATACCCGGATGGCGCCGTTCGACAACGTCAAGGTGCGGCAGGCCATCGCCGCGGCGCTGCCGTATGACTCCATGCTGGAGGCGGCGATTTTCAAACGCGGCTTTGCCCTGTTCGGCGCATCCTGGACGGATCCCCCGACCGGAGATTTTCCGCAAGCCATGCCGACCAGGACCGATCTGGCCAGGGCCAAGCAACTGCTTGCCGAGGCAGGTCTCGCCACAGGCTTCAAGACCACGTTCACGATCAATGTCGGCTCGGCGGCGATCACTGAACCGATGGCCGCGCTCATCAAGGAGGCGCTGGCCAAGATCAACATCGACGTGGACATTCAAAAGCTGCCCGACGCGCAGATGAGCACCGCCATCACCGACAAGCGGCTGCCGTTCTTCACCGAAGGGTCGACGGCATGGCTTCCGACCACCGACTACTTCTTTCGTAACTTCTTTACCGGCGACCAGCGCTGGAACTACAGCTCGTGGAACGATGCCGGTGTGACCGAACTGGGGACCAAGGCGCGCTTTGAACTTGATCCGGCCAAATACGAAGAGATGAGCAAGCAGATGATCGCCGCCTACGTCAAGGAGATGCCGCTGGTTCTGCTCTGGCAGGCGAACCAGGATGCCGTGATGGCACCCAACCTCGACGGCTATACCTACTGGTTTCATCGCCAGCTCGACTTTCGCGACCTGAGCCGCAAGCAGTAACGTGGCTTCGGTCGTCGCTCCCTGCCTTGTTTGGAGCGCGGGAAACGCAGGCAATGGTTGACCAAGGAATGAAATGAACGGCTTGAACAGGGAATGGGAAGTCGGCACCGATATCGGGGGCACGTTTACGGACATCATTGCCATCCGGCGTAACCCCGCCGAAACCCGGATCGCCAAGGTCCCGTCGCGTCCGCATGCGCCGGTCGATGCGATGCTCGAAGCCATCGAGGCCGTCGGGCTGCAGAAAGATCAGGTCAAACGCTTCGTTCATGGCACCACGCAGGTGACCAATGCGATCGTCGAGGAACGCCTGCCGAAGGTCGCGCTGATCGCCACCGCGGGTTTCGAGGATGTGCTCGATATCGCCCGCTACCGGCGCCGTGATCTTTATCGCCTCGACATTCCGCCAAAATCTCCGTCATTGGTGCCGCGCGAGCTTTGCTTTGGTCTGGCCGAGCGGCTTGATCACGAAGGCAACGTGCTGAAGCCGTTGCAGGGTCGCGAGATCGATCGCCTGGTGACCTGGCTGAAGCAGACCGGCGTGCAAAGCGTGGCGGTGGCCTTGCTGCATGCCTACGCCAATCCGGTGCATGAGAGGATGCTGGCCGAGCGCCTGAAGGCGGTCGTGCCGCATGTCTCGCTGTCGCATGAGGTCAATCCCGAGGCGCGGGAATATGAGCGTACGTCGTCGACGGTGTTCAACGCGGCGGCGATGCCGATTGCCGTCGAATATCTGAGCGAGCTGGAGCAGCGCCTGCCGATTGGGCCGGGCCTGCAGGTGTTCCATTCCGCCGGAGCCATGGTCCCGATTGCCGCGGTCAAGCGGCGCCCGCTGGTGATGGCAATGTCCGGGCCGGCGGCCGGTGTGTCGGCGTCGGTCAGCATCGCGCGCCAGCTCGGCACGTCGCGAATGCTCACGTTCGACATGGGCGGCACCACCACCGACGTCTGCCTGATCATCGACGGGCAGGCGGAGATGGCGGACGGCCGGATGCTCGGGGATCGACCGCTGCGTCAGCCGATGCTGGCTGTTCATTCGATCGGCGCGGGAGGCGGTTCGATCGTGCGCAATGGGCCGGGCGGCTTGACCGTCGGACCTCAGAGCGCGGGGTCGGAACCCGGTCCGGCCTGCTATGGCCGCGGCGGCACGGCGCCGACCATCACCGATGCCAACGCGGTGCTCGGCTATCTCAATCCCGAGACGCGGCTCGGGGACCGTATCAGCCTCGATATCGAGGCCGCCCGGCGCGCCATTGCGCCGATTGCACAGGCGCTGAAGCTGAGCCTTGAGGAAACGGCACTCGGCATCGTCAAGGTCGCCAACGCCACCATGGCGCGGGCGCTGCGCCGGGTGACGGTGGAGCGCGGCATCGACGGGCGCGACTGCACGCTCCTTGCCTTTGGCGGCGGCGGTCCGATGCATGCGGCGGGACTGGCGGAGCTCTACGGCATCGGCTCGATCGTGGTGCCAAATGCATCGAGTGCCTTTTCCGCGCTTGGCTGCCTGACCGCCGATTTCAGTTTTCTGCAGCAACAGACCTTCCGTGTCGCGCTGGATGGCATCGATCTCGGCCGGGTGCTGAATCGGATCGAGACCCTGATCGAGCAGGCGTCGGAACCGCTGATGGCCAACGGCGTGGCGCGCACAGCGATTGACGTCGATCTGGTGGCATTGATGCGCTATGCCGCGCAGAACGACGCCATCGCGGTGCCGTTCTCTTTGCCGCTGGATGCCACGCGGCTGCGGGACGATTTTCTCGTCCGCCACCACGAACTGTTCGGCTACGCGACGGCCGAGAGTTGCGTCATCGAATCGGTGCGCGTGCAGGCGCGGCGGCCATCGACCACCATCGTCGACCGCCCCACGACCGCCACCCGAAAATTGCGCGCGGCCTCACGCCGATGCTCGTTCGATGGTGTTCATGACGTGGCGACCGAGATCGTGGACCGTGCTTCGATGACGGAGGCGGTCTTTGGGCCCGCGATCATCGAAGATGCGTGGTCCACGGTTGTGATCCCGCCGGGCTGGCAGGCCAGACCGGACGCGATCGGTCATCTCTTTTTGACGAAGGTGACGCCATGACGCTCGATCCGTTTACCGTCGAGGTGATCCGGCACGGGCTGTCGGCGGCGGCCGAGGAGATGAGCCTGGTGATGACGCGTTCGGCGCGTTCGCCGCTGCTGCGCGAAGCCGGCGATCTGTCGTCTGCGATCACCGATGCCAGGGGCGATCTGGTCGGTCAGGGCAGGGATATTCCGATCCATCTCGGGGCGATGGCTTATACTGTCCCCGAACTGCTGAAAGTCCTGCCTGTCAGCGGCCTGAACGACGGCGACGTTCTGATCTATAATCTTGGTGCGCTCGGCGGCAACCATCTGAACGACGTCAAGGTGGTTCGGCCGGTCTTCGTCGACGGCGATATCGTCGCGTTCGCCATCAGCCTCGCGCATTGGCCCGATATCGGCGGAACATGGCCGGGCAGCTACTTCGCCAAGGCCATCGACACCTTTCAGGAGGCGATGCGGATTCCGCCGGTTCTGATTGCGACGGCGGCGGGCGTGAATACGCCGATCATGCAGCTTCTGAAAGCCAATGTGCGGGATCCCGAAGCCTGCGAGGGCGACCTGCTCGGACAGATCGCGGCAACCAAGGCCGGCGAAAGGCGCATCGTCGAGCTTTGCCGGCAGTACGGCAAGGAGGTTTTTACTTCGGCGTTGGCGCGCCTGCACGACCTGTCGGAGATCGAGATGCGCGAGGCGATCCGCGAATTGCCCGACGGCGTCTATGTGGGGGAGGACTATCTGGACGATGGCGGCGCGGGCGGCGAACCCGCCCGCATTCACGTCAAGATCACCATCGCTGGAGACGAGGCGACCTTCGATCTGTCTGACAGCGCCGACCGGGCCTCGAATTTCTGCAACACCACGCCGTTCATTGCGCGTTCCGCGGTGGCTTATTCGGCGCGCATCATGAGCGGTCGCGAGATGCAGCAAAACGCGGGCGCCCTGCGGCCGCTCACGATCGTCACGCGTCCGGGCTCGATTCTGGAGCCGGGGTGGACGGCGGCCGTTGCGGCCGGTAATCACGAAACCTCCATGCGCATCGTCGATGCAATATTCCGCGCGATGCAGGACGCTATTCCCGAGCGCCTGTCCGCGGGCGGGACAACGACCGCCAGCGTGCTCTTCTTCGCCGAGCCGCGGCCGGACGGCTCCTGGAAGATGCTGTACGAGGTCCATGGCGGCGGCGAGGGGGCGCGCCACGATCGCGACGGCGTTTCGGCGACGCGCGTGCACCTGGCCAATACGTCCAATACGCCGGCCGAGGTGATCGAGGCCAATTACAAGATCCGGGTCGAACAGCAAGCCATTCGCCGCTGCTCCGGCGGCGCCGGAAAATACCGGGGCGGCGATGGCGTGGTGCGCTCCTATCGGATTCTCGCGCCGTCCATGCACCTGACCACCTGCATCGAGCGGATGGTGATCCCGCCATTCGGCATGCAGGGCGGTCAACCCGGCGAGACCTGCCGGATATCGCTGATCAGAAACGGCGCGAATGTCGAAATCGATGGCAAATCGAATCTGGTGCTGCAGCAGGACGATCTCGTCACCATCGAAAGCTGTGGTGGCGGCGGTTATGGAACGGAAAACGAGATTTCGCGATGAGTAAACTTCTGCGGACCGGCCTGAACGCCGGCGACAGCGCGCCGCTTGCCGTCGTCGGGGGCGAGGGTGTCTACTTCCACCTCGAGGATGGCCGGCGCCTGATCGACGGAAGCAACACCGGCGGCGGCCTCGGCCATCGCCATCCGGCGATGGTGGAAGCGATCCGCCGGGCCGCGGATACACCCGTCGTGAACGAAGGCTGGACCTGGATCGGGCGCGAGCAAGCCGCCGACGATCTGATCCGAACGGCCTTCGAGGGTGAAGAGGACTGGGTCGGTGCCGTCCGCTTCTGCATCAGCGGAAGCGAGGCGAATGATATGGCGCTCTCGTTGTGTCAGGCGCTGACGCAGCGCACGGCGCTGGCCACCCGCGAACGCGCCTATCACGGCCTTGTCGGTCTGTCCCGCAGCATGACCGTGCAGCCGCAATGGCATGGCGGCCTTGCGGTGCATGCCGGTGGCTCCCAGCTTCCCGCCGCCATGGCGCCGGTCCGCATTCTGCCCGCACCCGATGGGGCAATCTACGGTGCGCCGCCGAACAATCCGCCGGCGAAACAGTATCTGGCCGACGCCGCAAGCACGCTCGCCGATACCGCCGCGACGATTATCGACTATACGCAAGGCGGCATTTACTACGACGCCGAGTATCAGGACCAACTGGCGCTGCGGGCCCGCGAGGCCGGATCGATCTGGATCGCCGACGAAGTGGTGACCGGCGCGGGGCGGGCGGGGCGATGGTTCGCGTTTCAAGGCGGCGAGAGCCGTCCTGATATCGTGACGCTCGGCAAATCGCTGGGGGGCGGCGCTGCGGCGGTCGCGGCGGTCGTGGTCTCGAAAGCCATCGTCGAGCAGCTCAAGGGCAAGAGTTGGCAGAACTACGGAACGTTGCGCGGTCACCCGATCAGCATGGCCGCCATCAGCGCCTACCTCGATGTGGTCACGCGCGAAGACATCCTCGCCCGGGTACGGCAGCTCGAAGGATTGTTTGCCCAGCGTCTGCTCGAGATGGCGCGGCGACATCCGAGTGTAAGGCGCGTGGCGGGGCAGGGCCTGCATTGGACCATCGAGCTGCATGGACCTGACTGGCGGAATTGGCGCGCCGATACGCTTGAGGATCCCATAGCTTCCCGCGTCGCGTTGCGTGCATTGGAGGCGGGCGCTGTGATCGGAACCAGCGGCGAACAGACCTCATTGTTCCTTGCGCCGCCTCTGGTGATCTCCGCCGATGAATCCCATCAGCTGCTCGATGCGCTCGATCACGGCCTGCTGGTTGCGGACGAAGAGCACGAACGGCACGCCACGTCGAGCCACGGCCGATAGGGGGTAGAGCTAAAGTCGTCGATGGGCAGCCAATGAACAGCGTGTCTCCGCTCTGGCCGGCTGGCGAACCCTGGCAGCTGCCGTTGCCTGACGGCACGCTCTACCATGCGCTGGCGCGCGCCGCGCGTCAGTGGCCCCGACATCCGGCGACCGCCTTCTATGGTGCGACGCTGAGTTATGCCGAACTGCACCATCGCGTCGATGCGATGGCAGGATTTCTGCAACATGTGTGCGGCGTCAAACGCGGCGACCGTGTTCTGATCGCGCTGCAAAACTCGCCGCAATATGTGATCGCGTACTACGCGGTGATGCGGGCGGATGCGGTGATCGTGCCGGTCAATCCGATGAACAAGACCGAGGAGATCGCTTATCTCGCCGCCGACAGCGGGGCGACGATGGCGATCATCGGCAGCGAGTTGTGTAACATTGTCGCGCCGCTGCTGGGAACGGTGCTCTCGCATGCCATCGTCGCGCACTATCGCGACGAGGTGCCGACGGAGACGCCCTATGCCTTGCCCGCCTGCGTGACGCAATCGAGCGAACCGCCGCGTTCGCCGGGATGGTTCAGCTGGCGGGAGGCGATCGCGCCGGCGCAATCGCCTGGACCGATGACGGCAACGCCCGACGATCTCATGATCATGCCGTACACGTCGGGCACCACAGGCAAACCGAAGGCCTGCATGCATGCCCATCGCAGCGCGCTGTTCACCGCGGTGCTTCAGGCGCGCTGGTACAGGCTCGGCCACGATGATGTCATGACCGGATTCATGCCGCTGTTCCACGTCGCCGGAATGCAGGGATCGATGAATGCCGCGATCGTTGCCGGCGCCACGCTCGTGCTGATGGCCCGATGGGACAGGGATCTGATCCCGGATCTGTTCGAGGCGCACGGCGTGACGTTCTGGAACGCCGCGCCGACGATGATCGTCGACGTCCTGGCCAGCGCGGGGTTCCGTGACAGCAGTTTTGCGCGGCTGAAGGTCCTGACTGGCGGCGGGGCGACGATGCCTGCCGCGGTCGCCGGGCGGCTGAAAGCCCGTTTCAACCTCGATTTCATCGAGGGGTACGGCATGACGGAGACGATGTCGCCGACCCATCTTAACCCGATCGCTTCGCCGAAGCGCCAGTGTCTCGGCATTGCCGTGCATGAGACCGACGCACGGGTGATTGATCCCGATACGCTGGAGGAACTGGGGGACGGCGCCGTGGGCGAAATCATCGTGCATGGGCCGCAGGTGCTGCAGGGTTATTGGAACAAGCCTGACGCTGACGCCGGCGCCTTCATCCAGCGCGATGGCAGGCGCTTTCTGCGGACCGGCGACCTCGGCTATCGCGACGCTGAGGGTTATTTCTTCGCAGTCGACCGGCTGAAGAGGATGATCAACGTCAGCGGCTTCAAGGTGTGGCCGGCAGAGGTAGAGGCGATGATGTACGAACATCCCGCCATCAGGGAATGCTGCGTGATCTCGTCGCCTGACAGCTATCGCGGGGAAACGGTGAAGGCGTTGGTGGTGGTCCATGAGGCCGCAAGATCGACTGTCTCGCCGGAGGATATCCGGTCCTGGTCGCGCGACAGGATGGCAAGCTACAAGGCGCCCCGTTCGGTGGTCTTGGTCGACGGGCTGCCACGCAGCGAGAGCAACAAGATCAACTGGCGTCTCCTCCAGGATACCGAGTGGAAAAGGTGACGAAGACTTCGGCCACGGAGGCCGACAGGAATGCCCAGCCCGAAGCCGTGCCACTCACTGCGCGACGGTCGCATGTTTGTCTTCCAGGGGCGGGGCAGGGACCGGGGACGGGCGGTGTCTCGGTAAGGAATCGCAGGAAGAGGCTTGGGCTCAGCGTTCGCGCTATGCGGGCAGGCCACCGTACAAAGACCACAACTGGCTTACGAGCGTACCTGCGTCCACCGGCAACACAGCGCCGGTAATCGAACGGGCCCTTTCCGATAGCAGGAAGGCGACGGCATGCCCGACATCGCGGGGGTCAACGAGGTGACCCAGCGCCGTCTGTGCCGTCATGACCTTGGGATCGCGCTCGCCCCTGGCATAGCTTGCCTCGACAGCAGGAGTCCGCGTCGGACCCGGGCATACGCAATTGACGCGAATTCCCTTTCGGCCCCAAGCGCCAGCGAAATCACGCGTCATCGCCAGAATGGCGGACTTGGACGGCCCGTAGGCCACCAATGGCGATGAATTGAGCGCCGTGATGGAGCCGATGGTGACGATCGAACCTCGACCGCGTTGCAGCATGCCCGCGCCGAAGGCGGTCAGGGTGACAAACGTGCCGCGAATGTTGGTCGCGACGATCCGGTCAAACTCCGCGATGTCCTGATCCTCCGGCCGGTGCGGATTTTCCAGATGTGCCGCGCAGGCGACGAGGGCGCCGCAGGGACCGATCTCGCGTTCGACCCAGGCCGCGGCCGCGTTAACCGATCGCTTGTCAGCGATGTCGATGGCGCAGGCGGCGGCGCCGATGCGGCTGGCTTCGGCCTGCGCGCGGTCGAGATCGAGGTCGGCAATAACCACGCGCCAGCCGTCTTCGCGCAGGATTGCTGCGGTGGCGGCGCCAATGCCGCCGGCGCCGCCGGTGATCACCGCCACGTCTGCGGTTGTCGAGCTGTCCATGCCAGAACCCCTATAGCGATGCGTAAACGGCTTCGATCAGCCGCCGCGCCCGCGGGCCATTGTCTCCTCGCGCGTGCATCCGGTTGACGCTGTAGGAGATGCCCAGTTTCGCCTCGGGATCCGCCATTCCAAGTGATCCACCAATTCCATGATGACCGAATGCCTTCGGGTTCGGTCCCATCCACACCGCCTCCGCCGTGTTGAGGAGGACGCCGAGACCCTGATGATAGGGGCGTTGCTGCATGACCTCGGTCATGTTGTGCTGCTCGGTGCGCATGCGCTCGATTCCCGCCGGCGACAGCAGCCGAACACCGTCCAGCTCTCCGCCCCTCGCGACCGTGGCATAGACCCGCGCCACGGCGCGCGCGTTTCCGTGGCCGTTGGCGCTGGAGATTTCGGCTTCGCGCCACGCCTTCGAATTGAGTGTCACCGGCCAGGGCTCGTCCGGATTCTGCGCGAAGGCCTTGCCGAGCAACGTATCCGGCTCCCGGTCCTTGACCGCGAACAGCGTGCCCTCGAGCACGGGCTGAAGTTCCGCACACCGCATCTGATCGACTTCCGTCAAACCACCGATCTGATAGTCCACCTTGAGCGGCAATGCGATCTCATCGCGGAAGAAGCCGGCCATCGTCTTGCCGGTCACGCGCCGGCAGATTTCGCTGAGGAGAAATCCCTGGGTGTGAATGTGGTATCCAGCCTGGGTTCCGGGCTCCCATAGCGGCGCCTGGGCGGCAAGCGCCGTCGTCATGGCTTCGCGGTCGAACATCGCGCCGCGAGGAAGCGGCGCGGTGACGACGGGCAGCCCCGCCCGGTGATCGAGCACAAAGCGAACCGGGAGCGTCGCCTTGCCGTTCTGGGCAAATTCGGGCCAGTATTTGGCAACCGGAGCATCGGGATCCACCAGGCCACGATCGATCAACATGTTGAAGGCGATGCCACCGAGGCCTTTCACGACCGACATCATGCAGACGATGGTGCCGCGCTCCCAGGGTTTCGTGCAGCCGGCATCCTTCCAGCCGCCCCAGAGATCGACGACCGTCTTGCCATCTTCCACGACACAGAAGGCGGAGCCGATCTCGTCTTCAAGGCGGTAGTTCTCGATGAACGCCTCTCGTACACCTGCAAATCGAGGCTCACAGAAGCCGTGAATGGCAAATGTCTTGCCCCGCGCCTGCGTGGTTGTCGTGGTCTCGATCTTCATCCGTCATTCCTCCGACGCGTTACAGCACCTTGTGGCCGACCTCGTCGACAAACCGGTGTGTGGGGCCCGACCAGACGATCTGTCCTTGTTCGAGCAGGTGAATCGAATTGGCATGCCGGAGCGCGAAGGTGATGTTTTGCTCCGCGATGAACAGGGACAGTTCCCCGGAGGCGCGCAACTTCTCGATCGTCTCCGAGATCAGGTCCAGGACGACGGGGGCAAGCCCGAGCGTCGGTTCATCGATCAAGAGCAGCTTCGGCTTCATCATCAGCGCCCGGCCGATGGCCAATTGCTGCTGTTCACCGCCCGACAGCGTCCGCGCGTTCTGCTTGCGGCGCTCGGCGAGGCGGGGAAACAGCGTCTCGACGAAATCGATCCTTTGCCGGAAATCCGCCACTGGCAGATGGCTGCCGCCGATCCTCAAATTCTCGAACACCGTCATGTCGCCAAACAGTTCGCGCTTTTCGGGGCACAGGACGACACCGGACCTGGCGATTTGCGCGGTGTTGTCGGCGATGGCGTGCCCGTCGAAATGGACGCTGCCCGTGCTCCGAACGAGCCGGCAGACGGCATGGAACAGGGTGGACTTGCCGGCGCCGTTGAGGCCGACGATCGCGGTCACCTCGCCCTGCCGGGCGGTCAGGGATACCTTGTCGAGCGCGCAGGCCTTGCCGTATCGAACGGTCAGGTCGGCGACCTCGAGGATGGGGGCGGAACTGGTCTGCGAAGCCGCGACCGCCGTGCCGGACGCGCCGGAACCGAGATAGACCCTGCGGACCTGCTCATCGGCGAGGACGCGGTCGGGGCGGTCGTCGGCGATCTTGGCTCCGCTGCTCATCGCCACCATGCGATCGACCAGCGCGTGCACGCCCTTTACATTGTGATCGACCAGAATGACGGAGCGCCCTTCGTCGCGCATCGTGCGGATCAAGGTAGAGAACTCGCGAACCTCCGTGGCGCTGAGGCCCGCAAACGGCTCGTCGAGCAGCATCAGTTTGGGGTGCGCGGCGAGGGTCTTGGCGAGCTCCAGCCTGCGAAGGTCGGCAAAGGCCAACTCTCCGGGCAGCCGGTCCGCCACTTCCGTCAGGTGAACCTGCCCCAGGATGGCCCGCGCGCGGCCGCGCAACTCCTCGGAGAAGCGAAAGTTGAGCATGCTGTCGGGAAGCAGGGCGAGCAGGACGTTCTCCAGCACGGTCTGCTGGAGCAGCGGCCGGGAATGCTGGAACATCATGCTCATTCCCGATCGGGCAATCCTGTGTGGGGGCCATCCGGTGATATCCGTTTCGCCGATCCGCACCGTTCCGCCATCAATCCGATGGATGCCCATGAGAAGGCTGAGAAGCGTGGATTTGCCTGACCCATTCGGTCCGATCAGGCCGACGATCTCGCGCTCGCCGACCGTAAGATTGACGCCGCTGACGGCCTGAAGGCCGCCAAAACGCTTGTGCAGGTCCGTGGCTTTCAGCAGCATCAGCGTGCGCTTCTCTTCAACTTCAAGAGGCCGAGCAGGCCGTTGGGGAGGAACAGGAGCACGAGCAGTGCGATGACCGCGACAATCAGTTCGCTCAACCGGCCGAACGGGCGCATATATTCACCGAGCACGACGAGAAAGACGCCGCCAATGGCGGGCCCGATAATGGTTCGGCGACCACCGATGATGGCGGCGATGATGATCTGGACCCCAACCGACGCATCGACGAAGACATTGAGCGATGCGGTTCCCATATAGAACGTCATCAGAGCGCCGGCCAAACCGGAAAAGAACGCGCTGTAGCAGAAGGCCGCGAGCTTGTATTTGACGATGCTGAAGCCCATGGCCTGGGCATTGAGCGGATCCTGTCCGACGGCCTGAAGGATCAGGCCGAACGGCGACCGGGCGACCAGGACGATCATGATCGCACTCACGATGGCGCACGCGAGCGCGATCTCGTAATTCGCGACAGCGCTCAACGTCAGCACGTCAGGCACCGCTATCCCGATTTCGCCGCCGGTCTGATGCGAGAACAGGATGATGAGCTGTCGCAGGATGAGCACGGCCACAAGTGTAACGAGGCCGAAATAGGGGCCGCGCAGCCGCAAGGCCGGCAGCGCAAGAAGCACGCCGGCGATGACGGACATCACCGAACCCGCGATGACGCAGATCCAGGGCGGCGCGATGCCGTTGCTGTTGAGCATCGCAGCGGTGTAGGCGCCGACGCCGATGAGAAATGTTGCGCCGAAATTCGGCTCTCCGGCATAGCCGAACAGCAGGTCCCATCCCATCGCATAGACCGCGAAGAACAGTCCCAACGTGAAAATGCCGATCGCATACTCGGAGAGCCCGAGGAAGGGAAGTGCGATCAGGCACGGCACTGCGAGCCATGCCAGAGCGGTTGTTGAAAATGGAAGACGCCTCAAGATCGACGGGGCCGCCGTTGCCGGATGGTTCATGGGCTCACCGGCGGCCGAACAGTCCCTGGGGGCGGAAATAGAGCACCGCGACCAGGATGATGAGTGAAGGCAGGCTCCGTAGCGACGGACCGACGAGATAGGCCGTCGCCGTTTCAATAAAGCCGATGATGTTTGCCGCGATCAGTGATCCGGTCACGCTGCCGAGACCGCCTAGAATGACGATGGAGAAAGCGGTCGCCGTGAGCTCGAGGCCGCCGCTTGGCGATACGCCATGGACCATGGCAATCAGGACGCCGGCGACGCCTGCCAGCAGACCGTAGATGATCCAGACGACTTGGTGGATCATGGTGAGATTGAAGCCGCACAGCACGAGGCCGCGGGGATTGATCGAGGCGGCCAGCAGCGAGCGGCCCGACTTGGTGAAGCCGACATAGAGCCACAGGGCCCCGAGAAGACCCCAGGAGATTGCCGCAACCATCAGGCTCGATATCGGCGTCCTGACGCCGAATATATTGACGACACCACTCACGATCTGCGGCACGCTCACGGGGACGTCGCCAAAGACGTTGGCAAGGATTTCCTGCAGAATGATGGTCCACAACAGCGTGCCGACGAGCATGAAGACGTGCTCATCGGCCTCGGAAAGCCCCTCCAGGCGCTGGATCGGCCGCACAATCAGCGCGTAGGTCAGCAGACCGACGACGACACCCGACGTCACCCCGGCAACGATGATCTGAAGGGGGCCGAACGATGTCAGGCCGGCGACATACCAGGCGACGATGCCGGCCGTTACCAGCGTCGTGCCGTGTGCGAGATTGAGAATCCCGCTGACGCCGTACAGCAACGTAAAGCCGGTTGTCGCCAGCGCGTAGATCGCGCTGATGAGAAATCCGCTGATGAGCAGTTGAACCAACATGCGACGAACGACCTCCCGACCCGTGCGGCCAATCACCGACCGGCCGCATGGTTCCCGGTGATGAAAGCTACTTCGACGCGAAAGGAGAGCTTACCACCTTGCCCGTGGCGGCATTCGGCGGCCAAATCGTGACCTGCTTGCCTTCCTGCCACTGAATGCTGACGCCGGTGACGAAGCCGTTGCCGTATTTCATGTCGTGGGTGAGGGGATCGTCAGGCCCCTGGAAGACGATGCGGCCGCTGGCGCCCACATAGTCGGCTTTTTCCAGCGCGTCGGTGAGCGGGTCGGCGTCCGTGCTGCCGCTGCGCTCGATAGCATCCTTGAGAAGATAGATCGCATCATAGGTCGCAAAGGAGTGTGCCGCCGCCGTGGTGTTGAAACGCGCGAGATAAGCCTTTGCGAAGGGCACCGTCTTTGGCGTAAGCGGGGAATCTTCCGATGCGGCGGTGAACGTAACGACGCCGTTGGTCGCGCCGCTGGTTTCCTTCCAGAACGCACTGGCGCCAGCTTGCGCGTTGTATCCCATCATCAGCAAGGGAACCTGCTGATTGTGCCACTGCACGACCGGCTTGTTGCCGATGATTCCGACGCCTGTGACGATGACACTGGGCTTGGCGCTTTCGATCTTTTGGAAGATCGGCGTGAAGTCGCTGGTGTCGGTCGCGACCTTGATCGAATCCACGATCTTCAGCCCGACCGACGGCAGGCAGGTTTTCAGAAACTCGTCATAGCTCCGGGTCCAGGCCGCATCCTCGGTCATGAGAACGGCGCTTCCGTAGCCGAGCTGCTTGACGCCGACATCGCCCATCGACTCGCAGACGCCGCGTGCGGTCGAACTCGCCGGCAGGATCGAACGGAAAACATACTTGTAGGCCGGATAGTTCTGCTTCACGAGCAGGCCGACCTGATCCGCGCCGGCACCCGTGATGATGTAGGGCACCTTGAGGCGGGCGGCCCACGGGGTGAGCGCGATCGCGATCTCACTCAGAAAGGTGCCGACGATCGCCTGGACTTTGTCCTGCTTGACGGCGCGCTGAAACGCCAGAACGGCGTCGCTTGCCGAGCCCTGATCGTCATAGGTGATCAGCTCGACCTTGCGTCCCTTGACGCCCCCGGCGGCATTGATTTCTTCGGTCGCCAACGTGGCGCCGTTGAGGATGGCGGCGCCGTTGATCTGGGCGAATTTCGCCATGACGCCGATCCGAATGGGGGGAGGCGTCTGGGCATTTGCGCTCGAAAACAGCCCGCCAAACACCAGCCCCGCCGCCATGAGTTTCAGCCTGGCAGATCCCATTTTTTCCTCCCCGGTCCGGATTGTTTCCTGCTTTGAACATATTGTATGATAGGCAGTCAATACTAATCAAGAAATCGAATGGGGATATTCATGAGCCTCGCTGACCAAATCATCCTCGTGACAGGCGCCGGTCGCGGCATCGGGCAGGCGACAGCCGAGCTGCTTGCGGCTGCCGGAGCGACAGTCGGAATTGCGGATGTCGCAGGCGACAGTGCCCAAATCGTCGCGCGCGGGATTGGTGAGAGGGGTGGAAAGGCCGTGCCGCTGGCCGCCGACCTTGCGACCGAAGCAGGCTTCGTGGCGGCTTCGGCGGAGCTCGCGCATCGCTGCGGGCGTATCGATGCCGTGATCAACAATGCGATGTGGATCCGCTACGAGCCGATCGAACAGGTGTCGGCCGAAACCATGGATGGCATGCTGGCGATCGGATTGAAGGCTCCGGTCTGGGGCGTCCAGGCGCTCTTGCGTCACCGTGATGCGGCGCGTCCGTGCTCGGTCATCAACCTGGCTTCGCCGGCAGCCGATCAGGGTTATGCAAACACTGCCATCTACGCGGCTGTGAAGGGAGGCATTGTCGCGCTGACCCGCGCGCTGGCTGTCGAACTCGGACCGTGCGGTGTTCGGGTCAATGCGGTGGCCCCGGGCGCGGTGCCGACGCCGGGCGCGCGGGCGATCGTCGATGAGCAGGGCTATGAGCTGCGCAAGGCGAAGACTCCGCTGCGCAGGCTCTGCAGCGAGCAGGACGTCGCGAAGGCGATGCGCTTTCTTTTGTCGCCGGAGGCAAGCTTCATCACCGGAGAAATCCTCCATGTGGATGGCGGAATTTCCGTAAGCGCAGGGTAATCTAGGGGTAGTTCAAGGCTTTCGTTACGGCCGGCTGCGCGCAGCAGCCGCTACGATTTACGGGGTTTACGCTTGGCCGCGGCTTTTCCCGGCTTCGATTTCGAGGGTGGTGGCGCCGCCAGCACCGAGAGCGCCGCTTCCGCGGCATTCTCGATATGCCTCACGCACTTGTACCAGGCCGCCTCGTCGTTGCGGGTTTCGAGCGCAGCCACGATCTCGCGAATCTCGGCGATCGATTGCTTGGCTCGCGAGGGATTGGAGTGCGACGTGGCGCGAAGCTGAGAGACACGGGTGTGGATGATGCGGAGCATGTCCGCGACGATAGGGTTGCCGGATCCTTCCAGCAGAATGCTATAGAACTCGGCCTTTGCGCGCATCATGCTCTGCGGCGTATAGTTCGTGTATACTAGGGCGAGTTCGTCGACGACCTTCTTGAGGGCGGCGATTTGATCGACACTGGCGCGGCGGGCAAATAGCCGGGCGGCCAGTCCCTCGAGGACGGCGCGAATCTCGTAGATCGAGCGCGCCATTTCGGGCGTCACGACCGAGACGATCGAGCCCTTGTTGGGCAAAGTGGTGATGAGCCCGGCCGCTTCCAGTTCACGCAGCGCCTCGCGAATGGAGGTGCGGGACACTCCCATGCGCTCGCAAAGCTCGCGGTCGATCAGCCGCGCGCCCGGCGGGAACTGTCCAAGCTCGATCGCCTCCTTAAGTCGCTCGACGATCTGGTGTCGAAGGGTGGGGGGCGCGGCGACGTGCAGTGACGCCTGTTGCGGGCTCGCGGCTTCCTTCGTTTGGTCTGCAAAGCGCCTGGTCGGCCGATCCATCCGTCAACCTCTTAGACTCGCGTGAAAATCACCTTAGCCAACGCAAATCCGGCATGCAACTCATTTGGACTATTGTAATTCTGTATGACAATAGTGAAAGGGAGATCGATGATGGCAACGCATCGAGCGCTTGAGGACATTTTCAGCGACGGATTGAAGCTCGTCAGGGAGGCGCTCGGGGCCGAAGAGCCCGCCAGCGGGGGACGAACGGACCCGGCTCAGGCACGGCCCGAGGTCCGGCAGGCGCTCACGCGCCGCGGCTTCATCGCGGGGAGCGCCGCCGGACGGAGCGAGCCTTATTGCGCAATCATCCGGGGACGCCAGCAGCTCCAGGACCAGACTTATCTTGCTGGGCACTGCAGGCGGTCCCAGTTGGTGGCCGAATTCGGACCAATGCGGCATCTCGCAAGCGATATCGCCAACGAACAGCCGCACCCACCTCCAATGGATTATCCGAACCTGCTGGTGTTCGGGTTGTTCACAGGGCTCGATCGCTCATCTTCACCGCTGAAAGTCTTTGGTCCGGGCCGGCGAGGCGAAATGGCGCCAGTCTTTTCATTGAATGAAGGGACTCGGAAATAGTGCCCGATCTGTTTCGTATCGACCGGTACCGCGGCATCTAGACAAGGCCGAGAGTGGAGCATCGACCTCCCGCGCAAATACCCACAATTCGCATAAGGTATATTATGGAATATTTATATCTACAATTAGATCAGATATTTAGGCGCTTCTTTTCGCATGCCAGGCCAGCCCGACGGCTTCCCGGGCGCTCGGTTCGGCTTAGGCTCGAGCTGGGCAATCCTGATCCGCCAAAGCCTGTGTTGCCGTCGCCTGCGGACGCTGCAATAAGCGCGGCATCGCTGATGACTCAGATATCGGGTCGTCTCAAGAACAAGAACCCTCAAGGGAGGAACTGGAATGAGTTTTTCACGACGCGCGCTTCTCAAGGCTTCCGCTGCGTCAGCGGTTTTGGGCGGCATTGGCGCGCCATTGGTGGCGCGGGCCCAGACTGCCGAATTTACGTACAAGTACGCCAACAACCTGCCTGACGGCCATCCCATGAACGCCCGCGCCAAGGAAATGGCGGCGGCGATCAAGGCCGAGACCAATGGCCGGTTCGACCTGCAGATTTTTCCGAACAACCAGCTCGGTTCCGATACGGACATGCTGAGCCAGATCAGGTCCGGCGGCGTCGAGTTTTTCACGCTCTCAGGCCTCATCCTGGCAACCCTGGTGCCGGCGGCGTCGATCAGCGGCATCGGCTTTGCGTTCCCGGACTACGACACGGTCTGGAAGGCCATGGACGGCGGCCTGGGTGCCCATATCCGGGGCGAAATCACCAAGGCAAACCTCGTGGTTATGGAGAAGATCTGGGACAACGGTTTCAGGCAGACCACGTCGTCGACCAAGCCGATCAACGGCCCGGAAGACCTCAAGGGCTTCAAGATCCGCGTGCCGGTCTCGCCGCTCTGGACCTCGATGTTCAAGGCATTCGATGCTGCGCCCGCCTCGATCAATTTTAGCGAAGTCTACTCCGCGCTGCAGACCAAGATCGTCGAGGGCCAGGAAAATCCGCTGGCGATCATCTCGACGGCGAAGCTGTATGAAGTGCAGAAGTTCTGCTCGCTGACCAACCACATGTGGGACGGGTTCTGGTTCCTGGCCAACCGCCGCGCCTGGGAAAAGCTGCCCGAGGACGTCAGGACCGTCGTCGCCAAGAACATCAACGCGGCGGCCATCAAGGAGCGCGAGGACGTCGCCAAGCTGAACGCCGGGCTGCAGCAGGAGCTGGCCGGCAAAGGCCTGACCTTCAACCAGCCCATTGTGACGCCGTTCCGCGACAAGCTGCGCTCCGCCGGCTTCTACGCGGAATGGAAAGGTAAATATGGCGACCAGGCCTGGGAGCTGCTCGAAAAGTCCGTCGGCAAGCTGTCGTAGCGCATCGCGTTTTCGCGTGAACAAAACGCGTCAAGGAAGAGAAGTGCGGGCGCCGTTATGGCTCATGCCGAACTGAGTGAGGGCGTTGGCGGCGAGGTGGGTCAGTCCCCTCGCCGCCGTCAGTTGCTGGCATCGATCGAACGTGCGCTGGGCATGCTGGTCGAGATGCCGGCGGCGCTGCTCGTCGTCGCCGAGATCGTCATCCTGTTTGCCGGCGTCGTGGCGCGCTACGCGCTGCACCAGCCGCTGATCTGGTCGGACGAACTGGCGTCGATCCTGTTCCTGTGGCTCGCCATGCTGGGCGCCGCGGTTGCTTTCCGGCGCGCCGAGCACATGCGGATGACGGCGGTGGTGGCCAGCGCCAAGCCCGCCATGCGTGCCTATCTGGATTTCATCGCCACGGCGGCCGCGCTGGCGTTCCTGATCCTGATCGCCTGGCCGGCCTACGAATACGCCTACGAGGAAAGCTACATCACGACGCCGGCGCTGCAGATCAGCAATGTCTGGCGTGCGGCGGCGCTGCCGGTTGGCATCGCCCTGATGGCGCTGTTTGCGCTCCTGCGGCTGGCGCGTTCGGGCAACGTCAAGACGATGCTGGGCGCGCTCCTGTCGGTCGCGCTGATCATCGGGATATTCTGGCTGCTGCGGGGCTCGCTGAAGCCGCTCGGCAACCTCAACCTGATCATCTTCTTTGTCGGCGTCGCCGGCTTCTGCGTGTTCGCCGGCGTGCCGATCGCGTTCGGCTTCGGGCTTGCGACCTACGGCTATCTGGCGCTGACCACGGGTACGCCGCTGATGGTGCTGGTCGGCCGCATGGACGAGGGCATGAGCCACCTCATCCTGCTGTCGGTGCCCCTCTTCGTCTTCCTCGGCCTCCTGATCGAGATGACGGGCATGGCGCGGGCTATGGTGGCGTTTCTGGCAAGCCTGTTGGGCCATGTCCGCGGCGGCCTGCATTACGTTCTGGTCGGCGCGATGTATCTGGTCTCGGGCATCTCGGGCTCCAAGGCCGCCGATATGGCCGCCGTGGCGCCGGTGCTGTTTCCGGAAATGAAGGCGCGGGGCGCCAAGCCGGGCGATCTGGTCGCCCTGCTCTCGGCTACCGGCGCGCAGACCGAGACCATTCCGCCGAGCCTGGTGCTGATCACCATCGGATCGGTCACCGGCGTTTCGATCGCCGCGCTGTTCACCGGCGGCCTGCTGCCCGGCCTGGTGCTGGCCATCACGCTGTCGGCGCTGGTGTGGTGGCGCTACCGGAATGAGGATTTGCGGCACGTCACACGGGCGAGCGCTGCCGAGATCGGCAGGGCGTTTGCCATCGCCCTGCCCGCCATCGCGCTGCCGTTCGTGATCCGCTACGCGGTGGTGGAAGGCATCGCGACCGCGACCGAGGTCTCCACCATCGGCATCGTCTACGCCTTCATCGTCGGCTACCTGATTTACGGCCTCTTGATCTACCGCAATTTCGACTGGCGGCGGATCGTGCCAATGTTGGTCGAGACCGCGTGCCTGTCGGGCGCGATCTTGCTGATCATCGGCTGCGCCACCGGCATGGCCTGGGGCCTGACGCAGTCCGGCTTTTCGCGGACGCTGGCGGCCGCCATGACGGGCCTGCCCGGTGGCTCGGCGACCTTCATCGCGGTTTCGATCGTGGCCTTCGTGATCCTCGGCAGCGTGCTCGAGGGCATTCCGGCGATCGTGCTGTTCGGGCCGCTACTGTTTCCGATCGCCCGCGCGGTCGGCGTCCACGAGGTCCACTACGCGATGATCGTTATTCTCGCGATGGGTATCGGGCTATTCGCACCGCCCTTCGGAGTGGGCTATTATGCGGCCTGTGCCATCGGACGCGTCGACCCGGCCGAAGGCATCCGGCCGATCTGGGGCTACCTGCTGGCGCTGATGGTCGGCCTGATCATCGTGGCGATCTTCCCCTGGATCTCCATCGGGTTCTTGTAGAGTCGAAATTTTTGCAGATGGGACACAGCCGATGAGCGCAGCCCAAAACCAGTATTCCATCGGATTGGACAAGACGGCGGCGAATTACGTGCCGCTGACGCCACTGAGCTTCCTGGCGCGCAGCGCGGCCGTCTACCCCGATCACGTCAGCACTGTCTATGAAGGCCGCAGTTTTACCTGGGCCGAGACCTATGCGCGCTGCCGGCGTTTTGCGTCATGGCTTGCCGGCCGCGGCATCGGGATGGGCGACACGGTCGCGGCCATGCTGCCGAATATTCCAGCCATGAACGAGGTGCACTTTGCGGTGCCGATGGCGGGTGCCGTCCTGAATGCGCTGAACATCCGGCTCGACGCGCCGTCGATCGCCTTCCAGCTCGACCATGGTGGCGCAAAGATCATCCTGGTCGATCCGGAATTTGCCGGCGTGATCGCGGAAGCGCTGACCTTGATGAAGGGCCCCAAGCCGTTCGTCGTCGACGTCGACGATGCAGCATTTGCCGGCGGCAAGCGGATCGGTGAAATCGAATATGAGGCGGCGGTCGCAGCAGGCGATCCCGGCTTTGTTGCGAGGCTTCCCGGCGACGAATGGGACGCGATTGCGCTCAGCTATACCTCGGGCACCACGGGCAATCCGAAGGGCGTCGTCACCCATCACCGCGGCGCCTATCTCAATGCCGTCAGCAACATCCTTGCCGGCAATCTCGGCCAGCATCCGGTCTATCTGTGGACGCTGCCGATGTTCCACTGCAACGGCTGGTGCTTTCCGTGGACGGTCGCCGCCTCCGCCGGCATCAATGTCTGCCTGCGCAAGGTCGATCCGGCCAAAATCTTCGAGCTGATCCCCAAGCACGGCGTCACCCATATGTGCGGCGCGCCGATCGTCTACAACACGCTGATCAACGCGCCCGGCGCACCCAAGGGCAAGGCTGCCCGTCCCGTGGTCGGATTGATCGCCGGCGCCGCGCCGCCGGTCGCCGTGCTGGAAGGTGCCGAAAGCATCGGCATCAAGCTGACGCATGTCTATGGGCTGACCGAAGTCTACGGCCCCGCCTCCGTCTGCGCCGAGCAGCCGGGCTGGGACGAACTGCCGCCCGACCAGCGCGCCCAGATGAAGCGCCGGCAGGGCGTGCCCTACCCGCTGGAAGAAGCCGTCACCGTGCTCGACCCCACGACCATGCAGGAAGTGCCGCGCGATGGCGAAACCATCGGCGAGGTGATGTTCCGCGGCAATATCGTGATGAAGGGCTATCTGAAGAACGAGAAGGCGACGCAGGAAGCCTTCGCCGGCGGCTGGTTTCACACCGGCGACCTCGGCGTGCTCGACGAGCATGGCTACGTCATCATCAAGGACCGCTCCAAGGACATCATCATCTCAGGCGGCGAGAATATTTCTTCCGTCGAGGTCGAGGACATCCTCTACAAGCACCCGGCCGTACTGTTCGCCGCCGTGGTCGCCAAGCCCGACTCCAAATGGGGCGAAGTGCCGTGCGCCTTCGTCGAGTTGAAGGAAGGCGCCAAGGCGACGGAGGCTGACATCATCACCTTCTGCCGCACCCACATGTCCGGATTCAAGACGCCGAAGGCGGTCGTGTTCGGCCCGATCCCGAAGACGTCCACCGGCAAGATCCAGAAGTTCATGCTGCGCAACCAGGTGGAATCGGCGAAGGCGATTTCGGCGTAGTCGGTTCGCCGCCGTCATTGCGAGGAGCGCAAGCGACGAAGCAATCCATCTCTCCTCTCGCGCCAGCGGCACGATGGATTGCTTCGCTTCGCTCGCAATGACGACCTGACTGACTACGCCTGCTCTCGTCTGACCGGCGGATAGTATTGCGGCGCTTCGGTTCGCTCATGCATCCCGTAATCGCGCATCACTTCGAAGACGCGAAAATACTGGACCGTCGGATCGGCAAACAATCGTGGCCCGAATTCGACTCCGGCGCGATCGTCCGGCAGGTCGATCAGATGCGCAAAATGCTCGTCGCGATAGACGCTCGCAAAAGCGTCACGGCGCCATTCGGTCTCGACCGGTAGCGTGGCGTGCTTCGATTCCGAAGTGAGGATGTAGGTCGGCTTGCGCCGTGCCGGGTCGTTGTAGGGCGTGCGCCGCTCCGGCTGCCAGACCGGCTGTCCGGGCTTTTGCTCGTGGATGACCTGGGCGACACGGATGCGGTAGTCCGAAAAGACCCTCGCCCGGCCAATGGTCTGGACATCATGATGGCGCGCATGCGCCCGCCAGGCCGTCAGCGCCCCCTCATCCTGCCAGATCTGATAGGAGAGCAGCAGATCCTCCCGAGAAAGACTTCGGAAGCGATCGATGAACAGGCAGCCGCCCATTGCCTCGAGGTCCGGCTTCAGCGAGGCCGCGAGGTCGAGATATTGATTGCGGTGCCCGGGCCTTGTCTGGACTTCAAAGAACAGGCCAATCATCAACATCCTCCGCGGCCTTGCGAGCGTGCGATGCGCGATCGCCTGCTCCGTCGGGGTTCTCGAAGCACCAGCTTCATCCCGTCATAGGCCGGCATGATGCCGGGCGAAAGGCCCCGCCGCGGTGTCTTTTAGTCTAGAATGTGCGTCGGTGAGGATGACACATTTAGCCGCGCGCGCGACGCGCGGGCTCGCTGCCGGCGGCCTCATCGCGATATTCCAGGATGTCGCCGGGCTGGCAATCCAGCGCCTCGCAGATCAGCGCGAGCGTATCGAAGCGCACGCCCTTGACCTTGCCCGACTTCAATAGCGAGACGTTCTGCTCGGTGATTCCAATGCGTTCGGCGAGCTCCTTCGAGCGCATCTTGCGCCGCGCCAGCATGACGTCGAGATTCACGATGATCGGCATCGCCATGCCCCCTCAGATGAAGGATGCATTTTCATCGGCAATGCGGGTCGCTTCCACCATGACCCAGGCCACCGCCAGCAGTACGCCGCCGATAATCAGCGCCAGATAGTCGTGCACCGACAGGGCGACAACAAGCTGGCGATTGCCCGGTGGATTGTTCAGCGTGAACGCGATGGACAATGCCGTCGCCGAGATAGGTCCGAGGATCGCCTGCGCCAGCACGGCGCCGGCAAAATCCCGTAGCCGCCGGGCGCTTGCCAGCGTGAACACCTGACCATCGGCGAAATTGAGGAACAGCGCGCGGACCTGCCAGAGCCCGAACAGCAATACGCCGATCGGAACGGCGACGACCGCAGCGGCGGCGACCAGACGCCCCGGCGACAACGAGAAGTCCTGCCCTGCCTGGCCGAGCCGCGCCAGCAGCAGGTTTCGCGTCCAGTCGGGAATGACAAACACCAGGATCATGGCGACGGCGATCAGCAACATGCCGAGCGTGGTCAGCATCGCCATCGCCTTGGAGAAGCGCCGGAGACGTTCCAGGGGAGCCGCAGGGGTCATGGGGTCGATCCTATTGACGTGAGATTTAATTATCGTAATACGATAAGTTATTAACGTCAATATGGATCAATCTCCATGAACCCCGGCTTCCTTCTGCAAGGCCTTCTGCATGTCCTCCTGATGTTGGCGATGGCCGGCTGCAGCCACATGCCGGTCACTTCGATGGTCAAGCTCGCGCGGGTCGATTTTGAGACCACGGACCCTGCTCAGTTGCGCGCCGCTATCAAGATGCCGCGCACCCTTCGTCCTCAGCCAGGTGGCGTCGCGTTGCGGATTGCCGTGCAGGTCGGGCGCGCGCCAGAGGAAGCGCGTGATTTCGTGCTGCGCGAACTGTCCGAGCCTTCCGAGCTGACGCGTGAGGCTGGCCGGGACAGTCACATCTTCGCCTATCGCATCGATGATTCCGATCTCGCGCGGCTCATGGCCTTCCGCAGCGAACTGATCGCCAGAAAAAGCTCCGGCCAGAAAGGCTCGATATCGATCTCGGTGCGGCCGCAGGCATGCCGGGCGGCCGAGTTGGCGGATGGTCCGGTCTACTTCACGACCTATTTGCGAACCGCGGAGACGACAGACTATGTCGCGCTCGCCCGCGACGTCGATCTCCGCTCGATCGTGCCGGATGGCACGGTGGCGAGGATTCCCCGCTGCGGCCCCTAGCCAAGCTCCAGCCGCATCCCGTCATAGGCCGGGATCACATTCGCCGGCAGGCTCTGCCGCAGCACCTCGTAATCGAGGTCGGAATGCATGTTGGTGATGACGGCGCGCTTCGGCTTGAAGCGCTCGATCCACGACAGCGCGTCGTTGACGCTGAAATGGCTGGGATGGCCGGCATAGCGCAGCCCGTCGACGATCCAGAGGTCGAGATTTTCCAGCGCCGGCCAGCTCTCCGCAGGGATATCGTGAAGGTCGGGCGTGTAGGCGGCGTCCCCGATCCGGAATCCCAGCGCGGGGATCTTGCCGTGGTGAACCAGGAAGGCGGATAGCTTGACCGGACCGCCCTTCCCTTCAGTCTCATGACTCTCGCCCGCTTCGATCGAATGGCGCGTCAGGATCGGCGGATAGTCGCTGCCTTCCGGCGAGATGAAGCAGTAGGAGAAGCGCGCCATGATGTCTTTGGCGGTCGACTGGTTGAAGTAGACCGGAATGCGCCGGCGCTGGTGCAGCACGACCGAACGGAGGTCGTCGATGCCGTGGGTCTGGTCGGCGTGCTCATGGGTCAGGAATACCGCGTCGATGTGATCGACTTCGGCGTCGATCAACTGCTCGCGCAGGTCCGGCGAGGTATCGATCACGATCCGCGTGGTGCCGTGCGCACCGGTGCGCTCGACCAGCAGCGAGCAGCGGCGGCGGCGGTTCTTGGGATTGCTGGGATCGCAGGCGCCCCAGCCGAGCGCCGGGCGCGGTACGCCGGCCGAGGAGCCGCAGCCGAGGATCGTCAGTGTGACCGTCATGCGGCAGCCTTCGGTGCCGGCACCTTTGAGAACAGCCGGAAGAAGTTTTCAGTCGTCTGCCGCGATATCTCTTCCAGCGAAACGCCACGCGTTTCCGCCAGCACCTTTGCGACTTCGACCACATAGGATGGCTCGTTGCGCTTGCCGCGAAACTTGCCGGGCGCCAGATACGGCGCATCGGTTTCGACCATGATGCGGTCGGCCGGCAGCTCAGCGGCGAGCGCGCGCAACGCCTCGGACTTCTTGAACGTCAAAATGCCCGTGAACGAGATCGACAGGCCGAGATCGATCGCCTTCATCGCCAGGTCCCGCCCGCCGGTGTAGCAGTGCAGCACCGCGCGAAACGGCCCTTTGGCGATTTCGTCTTCGAGGATGCGGCCGCAATCCTCGTCGGCTTCGCGGGTGTGAATCACCAGCGGCAGCCCGGTTTCGCGCGCCGCGGCGATATGCGCGCGAAAGCCGCGCTCCTGCGCTTCGCGGGAGCCATGCTGGTAGAAATAGTCCAGCCCCGCCTCGCCGAGCGCAACGACCTTCGGATGCTTGGCGAGCTCGACCAGCTCGCCGGCGGGAATGCCGTCTTCCTCATCGGCGTGATGCGGGTGGGTGCCGACCGAGCAATAGACGTTGGGAAACCGCTCGGCGATGGCGAGCAGGCCGGCGAGCCGCCTCACCCGGGTCGAGATCGTGACCATGCGGCCGATGCCGGCCGTCTCGGCGCGCGCGACAAGCGCGTCGAGATCCTCGGCAAAATCCGGAAAGTCGAGATGGCAATGGCTGTCGACGAGCATGGCTTGCAAACGACTCAATCCGCCTTTGGTTCGACGTAGCGCGGAAATACGCCGACCGGCGGCGGCAGCGTCGTGCCGGCCTTGATCCGCGTGCCGATCGCCGCGAAGTCGCGTTCGTCGTGCGGAATGCCGAGACTGTCGAGCAACCTGCTCGACGCATCCGGCATCACCGGCTGGGTCAGGATCGCGACCTGGCGCACCACTTCGGCGGTGACGTACAGCACGGTTTTCTGCCTGACAGGATCGGTCTTGGCCAATGCCCAGGGCGCCTCGCCCGCGAAATAGCGGTTGGCTTCCGCCACCACGGACCACACCACGTTCAGCCATTGATGGATCTGCTGGGTGGCCATCGCCGTCCGCGACGCCTCCAGCATGGCGTCTGCTTCTGCCAGGATCTCCTTGTCATTGCCAGTGAACTCGCCGGGCTCCGGCAGCACGCCGCCGAGCTGCTTGGCGATCATCGACAGCGAGCGCTGCGCCAGGTTGCCGAGATCGTTGGCGAGGTCGGCATTGATGCGCGCGACGATGGCTTCATGGTTGTAGTTGCCGTCCTGTCCGAACGGCACCTCGCGCAGGAAGAAATAGCGCATCTGGTCGACGCCGTACTGATCGGCCAGGTTGAAGGGATCGACGACGTTGCCGACCGACTTCGACATCTTCTCGCCCCTGTTGAACAGGAAGCCGTGGGCATAGACCCGCTTCTGCACGGGAATCCCCGCCGACATCAGGAATGCGGGCCAGTACACCGCGTGGAAGCGGATGATGTCCTTGCCGATGATGTGCACGTCCGCCGGCCAGTAGCGCCAGTTCGGATCGCCCTCATCGGGGAAGCCGACGCCGGTGATGTAGTTGGTCAGCGCATCGACCCAGACATACATCACGTGCTCGGGATCATCGGGCACCTTGACGCCCCAGTCGAACGTCGTGCGCGAGATCGACAGGTCCTTCAGCCCGCCCTTGACGAAGCTGATGACCTCGTTGCGCCGCGAATCCGGCCCGATGAAATCCGGCTGGCTCTCATAAAGTTTGAGCAGGCGATCCTGATAGGCCGACAGCTTGAAGAAGTAGCTCTTCTCCTCGACCCACTCGACCGGCGAGCCCTGCGGGCCGCGGCGCACGTTGTCTTCGCCGAGGACCGTTTCCTCCTCCGCGTAATAGGCCTCGTCGCGTACCGAATACCAGCCGGAATAGGTGTCGATATAGATGTCGCCGTTCTGCTGCATCCGATTCCACACCGCCTGGACCGAGCGATGATGGTCGGGCTCGGTGGTGCGGATAAAGCGGTCGAACGATACGTTGAGACGCTGGTCCATCTCCCTGAAACGGCCGGCATTGCGCTCGGCAAGCTCGGCGACGCCAAGCCCCTCGCTCTCGGCGGTCTGCACCATCTTCAAGCCGTGCTCGTCGGTGCCGGTAAGAAAAAAAACGTCCTTGCCGTTGAGCCGCTGAAACCGGGCCAGCGCGTCGGTTGCGATGGCCTCATAGGCGTGGCCGATATGCGGAAGGCCGTTGGGATAGGCGATCGCGGTGGTGATGAAATAGGTGTTGCGGTCGGCCGCAACGGTCGGCGCAGGCGCGGGCGTCGCCTGCACCTCGGGCTTCACTTCGGCCGTCAAAGCGCGCTTCTTCGCTACGGCTTTCTTGGCCGGCTTTTCGGCGGGCGCCTTATTGACGGGTGCCTTGTTGACGGACGTCTTGGCTGCTTTTTTGGCCGCTTTCTTGGCAACCTTCTTCGCTTTCTTCGGGGCTTTCTTTGCGACCTTGCCGGCGGTCTTCTTCGCCGCCTTGCCGCCCTTCTTTGCGACGCGTTTGCTCTTCGTGGCCTTGGCAGCCCGCTTTTTCGCCGCGGCCTTCTTGGCGGCGCGCGCAGGGGGCGACTTGCGAACCTTCTTCGCCTTGCGCTTTTTCGAAGCTTTCTTTGCAGCCTTCGCCACCACGAATTCCTTTATGTGTCAAAAATTGTCGAGATTGTTGTCGGACGGAGCGTTACCGCGTTGCTTCCGCGAGCATTCCGAACACCGAGAAAACCAGCGGTTTTCGCTCCAGATTGTAGGATTCGGTGTCACGCGCGGCGTGGACGATCTTTTCCCACACCTCCGCCAGCCGTGCAAGGCGGGGCAGATTCGCGTTGGCATCGCCAGCGCGCAGCTTTTCGCCGATCCAGCGATCGATGCCGTCGATGAAGGCCGCCAGCGCCACCCGGTCGCTGGTGCCGAGCGCATCGCCCAGCGCGTGCAATTCGCGCGGATCGACCTGCGGCAGCGTCGCCAGCAGGGCCGCGGTCCGCTGCTGCAGCTTCAGTGCGTCGCCGCCGAGCAGCGTCAGCGCGCGCGATACGCTTCCCTCCGAGGCCTCGGCAGCCTCCGAGAGTGCGGGATCGCCGGGGGCAATGTCGGCGGCCCGCGACGCCGCGCGAATGACGTCCTCGGTCGCAAGCGGACGCAATGGCAGCTTCCGGCAGCGCGACAGGATGGTCGGCAGGGCCCGCGCCGGCGAATGGCTGACGAGCAGGAACAGCGATCGCTGCGGCGGCTCCTCGAGGATCTTGAGCAGCGCATTGGCGGCGTTCGGGTTGAGCTCGTCGACGGTGTCGACGATGCAGACGCGCCAGCCGTCCACCGCCGCGGTCGAGCCGAAGAACGAAATCGTCTCCCGCGTCTCGTCGACGGTGATCACCGTCCGCATCACGCCGCGATCGTTGAGGCCGCGCTCCAGCACGAGAAGCCCGCCATGCGAGCCAGCCGTGATCTGGCGGGCAACGGCATCGTCCGGATTGATCGCAAGCGTCTCGGCGCCCTGCACGACAGGCGCGTCAGGCCTGGGATTGGTGAGCACGAAACGGGCCATGCGATAGGCCAGCGTCGCCTTGCCGATTCCCTGCGGGCCGCCGATCAGCCAGGCATGCGGAATGCGCCCGCTGCGATAGGCATTGAGCAGCGCCGTCTCGGCCTCGCGATGGCCGAACAGATCGGCCGTTTCGCGGGGGTGCCTGACCGCCACCTCCTGCTCGGTCTTGCGTGCGCTCATGCGGTCCCCGCCGAGGTGGGAACGGCGAGCACATGATCGCGCAGCGCGTTCCAGACGCGCGCGGCGACCGTATCTGCATCGGCATTGGCATCGATCAGCACGCAGCGCTGCGGATCGTCAGCGGCGATCTGCCGGTAGGCGTCGCGCAGGTCCTGATGAAACTGCAGATTCTCCGCCTCGAAACGGTCCGGCGCGCCGCTGCCGCGGCGTGCCGCGGCCCGCTGCAACCCGACTTCCACCGGGATGTCGAGAATGATGGTGAGGTCCGGCTTGAGATCGCCGATGGTGACGCGCTGCATGGCATTGAGCACGCCTGGCGAGACCTGCCCGAGACGGCCCTGATAGGCGCGGGTCGAGTCGTAAAAGCGGTCGCACAGCACCCATGTTCCCTGGTTGAGCGCCGGCTGGATCACCGTGCGAACGTGATCGTCGCGGGCGGCGGCAAACAGCAGGGTCTCGGCCTCCGGGCCAAGCAGCTTGCCCATTCCCGACAGCACGAGATGACGCATGATTTCGGCGCCCGGCGAGCCGCCCGGCTCGCGCGTGACGATGGCGCGCAGCTTGGCTGCCGCAAGACGCTCGGCGAGCTTCTTGATCTGCGTGGACTTTCCGGAGCCCTCGCCGCCTTCGAAGGTAATGAACTTCCCTCGCCCGGATGGCCGCTGCAGCGTTACCTGGTTCATGCTCAGAGCTTCTCTGCGCTGGCGCGGAACATGCCGATGACGAGTTCGCTGGCGCCATCGATCGCGCGGCGCATGGTCGAGCCGGTGCCGATCGCTTCCGCCGCATAGACCGGCGTCTCTCCCGCGACATGGGTGCCGCGCCACACCCTGACGACGCCGACCGGCTGGCCAGCCTGCACCGGCGCCCGCACCGGGCCGTTATAGACAATGCGCGCGATCAGCTTCTCGCTGCCGTTCTTCGGCACCATCACCTTGACCGGCACGGGGCTCGAAAGCTTCACCGAACGGCTTTCGCCTCCGAACACTTTTGCATAACCGACAGGCTGGTCGGCCGCGAACAGCGTGCGCGTCTCGAAATTGCGAAATCCCCACTCCAGCATCTTCTTGGCCTCAGAAGCGCGATCGTCGGGATCCTCTAACCCGTTGATCACGACGATCAGCCGGGTGTCGTTCTGCACCGCGGAGCCGACCATGCCGTAGCCGCCCTCCTTGGTGTAGCCGGTCTTGAGCCCATCGGCGCCGTTGAGCGTATTCAGGAGCGGGTTACGGTTCTGCTGCCGGATCTTGTTCCAGGTGAATTCCCGCTCGCCGAACAATTTGTACATGTCGGGATAGGTCAGGATCAGATGGCGGGCGAGCTTGCCCAGTTCGCGCACCGTCATCCTGTTGGCGGGATCAGGCAAGCCGTTGGAGTTGCCGAAGGTCGACTTGGTCAGGCCGAGTTCGCGGGCGCGCTTGGTCATGAAGTCGGCGGCAAAGATCCGCTCGTTGCCGGCCATGCCTTCGGCGAGCGCGATGCAGGAATCGTTGCCGCTCTGGATGATCGCGCCCTTCAAGAGATCGTCGACCGGCACCTTGCTGTTGAGAATGGCAAACATGGTGGAGCCGCCGGCCGGCGCGCCGCCCTTGCGCCAGGCGTTCTCGCTGATCCGGTATTCATCGGTCAGCTTGACCTTGCCTTCCTTGATGGCGTTGAACACCACCTCGACCGTCATCAGCTTCATCATGCTGGACGGTGCGCGCAATTCGTCGGCGTTCTTCTCGAACAGCACGCTGCCGCTGGTGGCTTCCATCAGGATCGCGGTCGGCGCGTCGCCGTCGAAGGCGGCGTCCTCCTTCTTCGGCGCGCCCTGCACGCTGTTGTTGGCGGCATACACGATCCCGCCCCAGCCGACCGCGAGCACCAGCGCGGCCGCCATCATGCCGCGCCATGGCGTGAGGCCCGCGGCGCGGGATTTGCGGGGAACGGAAGTCTCTGCGGCCATCGGCAATGTCCTGAATCCGCGCGTTCTAACAGGTGGAAGTATCGCAAACAACACAGGTTTTGGATGCGCCGCCGTGCCGGCCGGATTGCGGCGCCAATCCAGGGAACGTATCGTGGCGATGCTGTAACTTCCCGACAAGATACGAAAAACAGGGCGGAAACGCGATGCCATCCTCACGCACTATTTCTGCCAACGGGCTGGACTTCTTTATTGTGGAAGAAGGCCAGGGTCCGCTGGTGTTGCTCTGCCACGGCTGGCCTGAACTATCCTATTCCTGGCGGCACCAGATCCCGGCCATCGCGCAAGCCGGCTTCCATGTCGTCGCGCCTGACATGCGCGGGTTCGGCCGGACCACCGCGCCGGACGACGTCGGCGCCTACACCCTCTTCCACAATACCGGCGACATGATCGCGCTGGTGGCGGCGCTCGGCGAGAAGCAGGCCGTTATCGTCGGCCATGATTGGGGGGCGCCGGTTGCCTGGCACGCGGCCATGTTCCGCCCCGACATCTTCACCAAGGTTGCGGGCCTGAGCGTTCCGCCGCCCTTCCGTGGCCGCAGCCTTCCGCTCGAAACCTTGCGGCAGAACGGCATCACCAATTTCTACTGGCAGTATTTCCAGCCGCCGGGCGTCGCAGAGGCCGAGTTCGAGCGCGATGTCGCGGCCACGATGCGAATCGTGCTCGGCGGGCGCGGGCTTGCCGATCCGGCGGCCCACCAGTTCGTTCACGAGGGTAAGGGATTCCTTGGCGGCGCCGATTCGAACCGGCCGCTGCCGAACTGGCTGACCGAGGCCGACATCGCCTATTTCGCGGCGATCTATCGGAAGTCCGGCTTTCGCGGCGGGCTGAACTGGTACCGCAACATCGACCGCAATTGGGAACTGACTGCGCCATGGCAGGGCGCGCAAATCCATCAGCCCTCCCTGTTCGTCGCGGGATCGAAGGATGGCGTCATTACCGGGCTGATCGGCGCCAAGCAGGTCAAGGAGATGGAGCGGGTGCTGCCGAACCTGCGGCAGAAGCTGATTCTGGACGGCGCCGGCCACTGGATTCAGCAGGAGCGGCCCGATGAGGTCAACGCCGCCCTGATCGCCTTCCTGAAAGGTAGTTAGTACAGCCCGCGCCCGCTGAGGACTTCGCTCGGTCCCCGCGCATCGACCGGCCGGTAAGCTTGGCTGGTCGCCGTGTAACCGGCGTCACTCTCATAGGACACGGCGCGCGGGTTTTCCGCAGCCCGACCGCGCGAGCGGCTGGAGGCCGACATTTCCGAGGTCGCATTGATCGAGGCGTAGTCCGCCGAGGTGTTGCCGAGGTTGTAGGGCCTCCCCTCCGGCAGCGGAACCTCGCCCCGGATGCGGGCCGCGGACGACGGCATCTCGGGAACGAACGGACGGGCCGAAGCGACCCGGACGGTCGACGGCGACGGGGCCGGCTCGCCGGTCCGCAGGGTCGCCAGCAACTGGCGGTCGTCGGAACCTTCCAGCGGTGCCCGGCCGACATATTCAACGCGGACCTTGGCGACGCCATTCGCTTTGAATTCAAGGAGTTCCGCCGCCTTGTTCGAGACGTCGATCAGGCGGTTGCCGTGGTAGGGGCCGCGGTCATTGACCCGCACGATCAGCGATTTGCCGTTCCGGACATTGGTGACGCGGGCGTAGCTCGGGATCGGCAGTGTCGGATGGGCCGCCGTCAGGGAGGTCATGTCGAAGACTTCGCCATTGGCGGTCAGCCGGCCATGGAAGTCGTCGCCATACCAGGAGGCCATGCCCTCGGCGCGATAGTTCGGATCCTCTTCCGGCACGTAGACCCGGCCGGCCACCGTATAGGGCTTGCCGATCCGGTAGGTTCCCCCACCCTTCGGCACGGGCTCTCCGAACTCCACCACACGAGGGCTCGAGGACACGCCGTATTTGGGGTCGATGCGCTTGGCGAACTTGTCCGACGAGGCGCAGTTGGCGAGGACAAGGCATGTTGCCACGGCAACAGTCCCACGGACTGCCAGAACGATCGTTTGTGGCCGTCGAATCCCCATCACCCCAATTACCATTTTCAGCGGCCTGCTGCCTACATTGAAGCTTGCGGCCTGAACCCCACGATGCGGCCCACCTCCGCATCACATGGTGAAGATATCGCAACGGGAACACGGCGGAAATGGGGTGTGGCCACGCGTGATAAATGTCTGCCCTTGCGTGGTGAATGAATCGTTGCTGCACGCATCCGTTGATTTACGGGCATATGATATCGGTATTCGGCAGAATACACTGTGTATTGTGCCGCTTTCACGCAATCTGTTGCAGCAAATCATCACTCACGACCGATCTACGATTCTTCCCGTGAATCTTTTTGACTGTGCAAGGGTGGAGTCGTTCTGTGCGTGCAGGGGCGCATAAGGACTTGTGCGATGATCGAGACGGTTACAGCGGTGATGGGCCTGGTGAGCGCAGGCATTTTCTTGGCTCATGCTTTTGAAGGCTATCGTTACAGGGCCTGAGTATTGAACGTCTGGCGGTTCGGGGGGACCGCCGGGCTTCGGATGGATGGCCTGACGATTTCGACCCGGGATTCGGAAAGCTTTAATAAATTCGGACGAACATCCGGTGTGGTAGGTGTCTCATGCGCAACCACGACATTGTCTCCAACGGATTTCTAGCCCTGACGACGGCCAGCTTCGTGCTCCTGTGCTCGAGCCTGCTGGCGGTGGCATTCGGCTGAACAGCACCCGCTCCGATTGCGGCGCTGGTGTTGGCGAAGATGCGCCCGGCGAATGGTCGCCGATCCAAATCCTCATGAGTTTTGCCGGCGCGTGAATCGTTCGACATAGCGCGTGTGACCCGCGTTAGTTCTTCCTGCGATGGGCGCACCAGCACAAGCCGGGCGAGCCAACGATGTCACCGCCTATGCCCCTTCAATCCGGGCGTTTCCCGATAAATCCACTTTCTTCTCTTGTGTTTTCACCTGCGCATCGGCTAAGCGCTTGATGTCAAAGGCAAGGAAGGGTGGCCGAGTGGTTTAAGGCACCGGTCTTGAAAACCGGCGTGCCTGCAAGGGTACCGTGGGTTCGAATCCCACCCCTTCCGCCAAATCTGTTGAAATCATTGAACAATTTGGCACTTTCAGCGGCTACGCACAATCGAACGTACAAAGCATTTTCGACGTTACCGACACTATCGGCGCCCTGGTGCTGGTCCTTGTGGCTTGCGTCGCGCTGTACTTCGCAATCCGGTGGACGCTGCGCCGCTACTTCCCGCCGGACAAATGACACCGCCCGCCGGGGGTGAGCCGGCGGGCGGGAATCCTGTGTCGGGAATCAGCGGCGGGCTTTCAGCGAACACCGCGCCAGCCGCAAGCGCCATATGGCGAGCATGATCCTAAATAGCTGCATCGCCGAGCAGCCGGAACTTGAGAAGATAGTATGCCACCACCCGCGAAATCGGCGCCGTGTTGGTTTGGTCTAGCCTCACCTCGTCATAGATCACGGCATGGCACGCCATCAGCTTCAATTCGCGTTCGTCAGCGGGCGGGACTTTCGCAAAGGCAATCTGCGCTTTGATAAAGTCGGTTTCCATATGAAGCACGTCAACGTACTTCGGCCGCACCACCGCTAAGCGCATTTTGCCTTCCCTGCGAAGCCATCTCTTGATGCCCTTGCGGCTCTTGGGTGGCGGATTGTCCCGCTCCCATTGATCCGCTACGGCTTCGGCCGCGTCATAGACCGCCTTGGCGGCCATTAGCGCATCGTGGGCGGCCTGCAGCGCAAGGGACGCATCAGTGAGGGCTGGACTGTACGGCCCCTGTAGCGGACTGGCAGGGGCGACAATCGCCATTGTGGGGACGGCCACGGCGCCGGCAGTCAGTGCAAGGAAACCGCGGCGGGACGGCGGGAACATTGGACGTTCTAACGTCATGGCTCAGGCCTCCCGCTTGGACTGGCGAACGCGGTGAGCGGCAAGCCATGCCAGATCGTCGGCAATCGCCTGCTCGACGCGCGCGGCCTTCAACCCGATATAGGCAAAGTTCCGGGTTTTGAGTTGGGCGCGCTTCCACGTCACCGCCGCAACATCGGGCGCCGGGGTGAGAAGCTGGCAGCCGATCGCCACGCGCCAGCTATCGATGGTGACTTGCTGGCGGGTCGTTTCCGGATGGTTGCGGCCTTGCGGCAGCCCACGGCGCTGCACGCAAGCGATGGCGATTTCCATGTCGAGACGCGCGCGCCAGTAACAGCGAACGCTTTCGGCATCCCACCACGCATCGCGGCGCTGGCTTCGGAGAAGGCCGTTCCCTGGTGCTTTTCGATGGTGGACTGGCTTTTGAAACGCTGCAAATTGCAGCACGACGCAAGTATTGGCCATTTTGTCGCTTTCTAGGTTTGGCTTGTCACAGCCGCGCCGGAAACAGTCCGGCAGCCGGGGGGTGACAACTTGCCCGAAAGACAAGTCGGCGCGCTTTTAAGCCTCTCGGCTCTGGACATGGCGCACCGCCCCCGGCATAAAGGCCAGGAAAGGGCGCCGCCAAGCGCTCCTGAAAAGCGCCTGAGGAAACCCGCCAAGGCTTCCTGCGCGCGATCGGGCTAAGCTCCGCCAAGAGCCGCCCTATTTCGGGTCCGGGTTGTCACACCCACGGACCATGCTGCACCTGATTTGGTTAATAATCCACCCCTACCGGGGTGCGCAGCCTTGTGGACAATCGCCGGTTGCGCTTAGGATTCCTGATATGAACCGCATTGGTCGCCGCACCCTGATCTGCGCCGCAGTGATCGCTATTGCCGCGCTCGTCATGCAACTAGGAAAGAGCCTCTCATGCTGGAAATTCTCAGCGGGCTTATCGTCATCGGCCTCGCATACGTGGCCCTCATGCTCCTAAGCGGCTTGCTCGGGGCAGCGGTCGGCAAGGCATGGGTTGGCCTTTCCAGGCTGTTCTAGCGCCACGACGCTGCGCAAATAACGCTGCGCGAGGATGTGGCGGAACTCCAAGTTGCCGTGACGGTGCTGGACGCGTTTGCAGCGGTGCCGGAAGCATCTCCAACGCCCATCGTGCCGCCTTGGGCAATGGCGCTATTCCGCGTCGCGTAGGTTTCCGTCCCGCTGAACGTCACCGCGTTGCCGCCTGCGAAGTTTTCTTCGGTAGCAACCACAAAGACTACGCCACCTGAACTTGTCGCCACGGTGCATGAAACCGTGTTGCCGGTGGTCGCTGCGGCCTTCCCGCTGCCAACGGCAGTGGTACTGCTCAAATCCGCAACCGGGATCGTGGAAACGTGGCTGCGGGTTGCGATGAATGGCGACGTATTGTAGGTGATCGAAAGGTCGATCGAAGTCGTGCCGGACGGTAGAATAGCCTGGTAAATGCCGGCTAGCCTGTCCACGTTCGCGGCGTTGGTGTCGACCAGCGTTGCTGAAACCGGGGTGCCGGAAGGCTGTGCAGTTACCGTACAAGTCGAGGCCTTCACCTGTGCCGCGGCAGTGACGCCGATCAGCGCCAAAAGCGATTGCGAACCACCGGGCACCGTGATGCCCGTTCGCGTTTGGGTGATTCCGCTTCCTGTATTTTGTGCGCTCGCCGCAAATGTGATGACCGGCAGCGTTGCAAGCGGGGTCGGTGAAATGTTGCCCGCCGAATTGTCGAGAGGGACTGTAAGCGCGGAATCGTCAAGGACAGCTGCGCTGATATCCGGGTTGATGCCGTACTGATAGCGAAGCTTTCGGCTGCTGGTTGTTGCCAAGCTGGAATGCGTCAGCGTGATCCGAGTGGCATTGGTTCGCACCGCAGCTGATGGCGTTACCCAATTCGCGCCGTTGTCGCCTGAAACCTCAAAGCCGGTGATGCCGCTCGTTGGCGTGAAATCCGTTCCCAGCCCGTGGGTAAGATCGACCGTTGTATGTGTGGCATCAACTGTCGCTGCGGATGCAATATGCCAATTCGGGTAACCGCTCGTTGATCCGAGCAGCGTTGTAATCGAACGAGCATAGCGCTTGCCGGCATTACCGTAACTTGGGCCATCCCAATGCGCATCATCTCCAGCGAACATGGCCGCGTCGCGGTTGCTGTGCGAATAGGTCGTGCTGGCGTTGGTGGTCGCGGCGTCGATCAGCGTCCTTTCCATCGCATCCCAAGATGCATCATTGCCAAAGCCGGAAGCGCCGTTCGTAATTCGCGCAAGGCCTGCAACGAGAATGGGGGCTTGCGCCTTTGTTCGCCCAAAGTCCGTGACAAGATCGGAATGAAGCTGGCTGAGAGCTGCAAGATAGGTCGCTTGGCTTGTGCCGTTGGCGCTGTCGCCTTCGCCCTGGTGCCAGGCGATAAACTCGAAGTCGCCGCCGGCAGCCGTGATCTGTGCAGCCAGATTGGTGTAAGCGGTCTGCCCCTTCACAAGGGAGGCAATGGGCACCGCGGCAGTAGCGCCATTGAGCGCAGCGCATGGAATCGAGGTCGCCGCAATGACCGCATTCAAAAGCTCGCGCACGCCGTTGCCGCTCGGGACCGCGGCCCACGCCGAACCGTTATAGTAGGTTGTCCCGGCAGTGGCGGAAGGTGGCGTGAGCGATCTGGTGCTCATGCCCGCCATGTTCGATTGGCCGTACATCACAATCAGGATGCCAACATAGAACGGGTTCGAACCGGTCGCCGCCAAACCGGTTGCATTCGCCGGCCGCGCCTTCACGTAATAGCTGCCGCCTTGAGCAACGCCAGTAATAGCCGCCGACCAATTGCCGCCGGCTATCGATCCGCTCGCCGTCGTCCAATCCTTGACAACCGAATTATCGGAAACCTTCAAAACCTGCAGCTCGATCGCGTTAGGCGTGCCGCCGCTATAGGTGCCGACCGCAGATACAGGCCCCGTGGTCAAGGCCTTGGTACGCTGGAATAGCCGGCCGCTCGCAATGTCCGTGAGAGTGAAGCCTGTGGGCGGCCCCGCTGGCGTGCTCGGATGTCCGGCCATCCCCATGCTTCCGAAACGACGGCCCGCGCCCATTCTTCCGAATGCCATGTCAGTAAACTCCAAACGGCTGATAGTCGAGCCGACGATTGAAAGGCTTGCTCGTCATTTCCCATTGCGCGCGCGCCATCCGACTCGCCGCTTGCTGGGGATCTTCCCCGTTCTCTATCGGAATCGTTCGTCCGGTTTTTTGGCCGGCATCGTCGTGCATCACAACGATATTGCCCTGCACGGAATAGTAGCCGATCAGTCCCGCGCCGGGATCGTCGCCGCGCGGGGCCTGTGTCTGTATCCAAACGGTTTTGATTTCTGGGGGCGGCTCGCTTCGCACGATTTGACGCGGCGCGGGCTTGGAAGGCTCGGCAGGCTTGGCCTCCTTTGCTCGCGCCAGAATATCGTCAATCCATGTCATGTCAGTTAAGCGGCTGCCCCTCGGCTGATAGATCAGTTTCGAAATCGTCCAACGCTTCGCGGGCTTCCTTGACCGAAAGGCCTGTCTGCTCCGCAATGCGGGCGACGACACGCTGACGTTCCGCAACGATCGCCATCACTTCCGGGTCGTTCAAGCCGTCGAGTATCCCCCCGCTCATGCTGCTTTCCCGCCTGCCTCGCCATCCTGCCGCTTCAAACTGAGGTAGAGCGCACACTGGCAAGTCACCCCGCGCGTGATCGAATTGCGGATGGATGCCGCCGGAACGCCAGGACATTCCTTTGCAATCGCGGCAACTCTCTCATCAATGAATACGTCAAGATCGGCGCGTAACTTTTCGACGCGCTCTTCAAGCGACGGGGATTTTAGAAGCGCCATTTTCCACCTCTAGCGGTTTCTGGATTGCAGCAAGTTGCTTGCGCAAGTCTGCGGCCTCTTGCTGTGCGCGCCGCACTGCGCGGTCGCGGTCCTTTTCACGGGCGACGTAGTAGACCTGGAGCTCTGGCGGCAGATGCAAAAATGCGAGCTTGGCATCTCTTGACCAGGACCGCGGCGCCTCCTCGTGCTTAAGAGCAACCAGGCGCTCGTTGGCTCTGGCCAGCATCAAGGCTTCCATCACCGGGCTATTCATCGCCCCACCTTGCGCGCGGCGTGGTGAAAATCACCCATCTCGCGGCGAAGAGAAATCAGGCGCGCGGTTTTCTTCCAGTTCGATGTGTCCGCGACCTTCAAATGGTTGTCCATCTCGTCGAGTATTTCCGCGCGCCTGGCGAAGCCATGCAGTCGGAAGTCCCGAACGATATCGTCGGAACTCATTTCCGATCCGCACCAATTGCGCGACGTCTGGTTGACAGCTTCAAAAAAATCATCATCCGCCATAAGGCTATCTCCTGTTGGCGCTACGTTTCATCTGCGATATTTGAGCCGCAAGCCGAATGGCCCTGTCGCCCTCGGCTGATGCAAATTGAGCCTCGAGCCCCTTCAGTTTCCCGGAGACATCGTTGCCGCTGCGGTGCTGCGATGCTCCGGGCCGCACGACGGGAGGAACGTCACGAGATAAGACGGCCTTGGGCGCGTTCATCAATCGCCGATAGCTGATCGCATCCGCCGCCATTTTCTGAAACGCAGGATGGTGAATTGCGAGATTGGTCTGTGCCTCGCGCATCAGCGCTTCCCGGCTGATTCCGAACTCGCCGACATAGGCGACCAGCTCTTCCGCCATCTCGGTCTTTTCCGCAAAAGTCATATTCCCAAGGGCTACGTCTGCGGCGCGGCTGTATTGCTGGCGCGTCGCCTCGAATTGCTGCTGCTCATGGTGAGCGCGCTGCTGCTGACTCTGCTGTGCCGCCTGTTGAATGGCGCCCCACTTGGTGAGCGTGTCCGCGACAATCTGGCCCCGAACGGGATCAACCTGCGCAATTTGCTGGATGGCCTGCGGCCAGTATTCCAGCGGCATGCCGTCTAGCTGCGGCGCCAACGCTGATATAGTGGCCTGCATCATTTGCTGGCCCGCTTGCAGACTGGCCGAATACTGCTCGCGCACCTGATCGACTTCAGCAAAGTGCTGTTCCAGGGCCTGCCGAACCTGCGGGATCTTCAACGCCTTGCGCGTCTCGGGGTCGAGGCCGTCAACCGCGTCAATCGCATTATCGGGCGCTATTTCGGCTTCCTCTGCCGGCCTGGAAACGTCCTCTTTGGCGCCGTCGGCCTTTTCGCCGCCCACCTCGTCAGCCAACGCCGGATCAATGCCGTAATGCTTGCCAAGCGCTTCCGGGTTGGCCTTGATCGCCTCCCCGCGCATCTTGTCAATCTCAGCCGCAAAATCTCCCGAGATGCTCTTTGCGGCACTTTCGATTTTCGAGTTGCGATAGGCTGCAAGATCGGCCGCGGCACGCTCCGCCGTTACCGTCTCGTCCGTGGGGATTCTCTCGCCGGTATCCGTCTTTTGATAAAAGACTTCCTCTCCCTGATCGACTCCACGCTTGGCGTTCAATTCGTCCGCCGCGTCCCGCGCGCTCAGCTCTTCGCCACCCTCCGGCTCAACAGGCCCCGCCTTCAGAGGCATCGGCCTGAAACCCGCCGCGGCTTCCTCCGCCTCGCGGCCGAATAGCCCATCGGTCGAGGGCGTGAACTGGCCGGTTGCTTCGTCCCGATCTTCGCTCATGTTCCGCTTTCTGTTTGATGCGCCGTGGCGCCGAATTGATAGCCGTCGAAAAGGCCCATCACCGCCCCCAGCCCTCAAGCTTCAGGTTGCACCCAACCGATGGAAGGTTACCCACTGAGATCGGCGGCCCGCCCAGCGGATAAGGATCAGCTCGAATGTTGATTTCGAAAACGCCGTCGACCAGCGGGACAACGTTGAACCCGACCGAACGCTCACCGCCATATGGCAGCACGCTCACAGCCTGCTCATCGTAATAGGCGCCAGTCGGAACGGACGTGCTGCCCGGCGCCCGCATTGCGATCGTGAGGTTTGCCGCCCCGGTGATAATCAATATCCCGGCCAGAATCGCGTATTTGGCATCTGCGGGAACATCGTGCGGCTTAAGGTCAACCGGCACCCATTGGTCAAGCGCAAGATTGGGCGGAATGTTCGGGTATACGTTCGGATCGCTGTACGAACTGAAGTAGACCGCCAGCGGGAAAAAGCTGTTGTCCGGATTGGTGTAAAACTCAGTCGATCGAACCCATGCGGTCATTTTGATGGCCTCACAATTCCGCGCTAAACGTGACGTAATCGCCCGATCCCGGAACACAGGCGAAAGCGCCCGTACCGGTGACGGTGCAATAGATCGCAAAGCCGATCGCATCCGCTCCGGCAGACGCTGGCCCCGTGCAATTCGAAACGTTCCATGAACCGCCGACTATCGTAAGTGTCGGCGCCACTCGCATCTGAACAGGGTGCGCAAAGCTAACCTGCGGCGTCGATGCAGCCGCGTTGTAGCCGTACACGAGGGGATGCGGCCCAGCGTTGACGGTCTGGTAATAATAGCGCTGGCACGCCGCCAGCACGGCGCCTATGGCAACGCGCTCGAACGGGGTCGCAGTAGAGCCGTTCTCCAGCTGCACCTCCGCAAACGCAAGCACGTCGTTCGCGTTGTAGGCCTTGTCATCGTTCCAGATGAAGGCCGCCAGATTGTTCGCCGATGCCCCAACCGTTCCGGTAACCGAATATTTCACTTCCGATGTGGTGACGCCCAGATTTGCCGGCGTGTTGAGAAACGCCCAATTCGCCGCAAGCGTTGGCGTCACACCGTCCGCACCCCATGCCGAAATAGGATCGCCGGAAACGGAATCCTCCGTCCCCGTGAACTCGACAATGCCCATCTTGATATTGCCAAGCCGCGCGTTGCTCACCTGCAGATATGCCGAAAGCACAACCGCCTGACCGCGTAAATCCTTGCAGTTGATGCCTTCAATAACCTGCCAAATGCCGCCCTTGTCCGCCGTCCCGGTGAACGTCAGCGTGCCGTTGTGGGGATAGCGCGCCATGCCCGTAGCGCGCGCCGTCAGGCTCGCCGATGCCTCGCCCAGGTAACGCCAGCGATCGGCCCAATAGGCATTGTCCGCCGTCGTGGTCGCCGCTCCCGCGTTCCGCTGGTCTACCGAAAACGTGCCGTTGATAAGCCGGTTGTGCTGATGCCCGTCAGGACGCGCCCAGGCCCCATCACCACGCCAAAACGTCTCAGAAGTCGCCGCCGTGCCGCTGCCCAGATTGGCAACCGGCAGATTGCCCGTGACCCCGTTGGCGAGGTTGACCTGCGCCCATGCCGGGCTATTCGAGGCCCCGGTATTCGAGAGGTAGCGGGTCGCCGTCGTGTTCTTGGCCAGCTTGGACAGCGTGTCGGTCGCGCTCGAATAGAGGATATCGCCCTGCGCATAGGTTGCGATCCCCGTCCCTCCGCGCGTCGCGGCTAACGCACCGGACCAACTCACCGTAATCGACGTTGCAGCCAGGAGCGCAGAGTTCGGAGATCCCCCGAGCGTCAGCTTGACGTTGGTATCATCCGACTTGGTAAGCGCCTCGCCGTTGGCTACCTCAGAGGCGAGCACACTGCCTGAAATGCTATGCGCCGCGTTCCAGTCGTACAAGTCAACTTCGACGGACGGATCAGGCGTGCCCGATGAAACCTTGGCGTGAGTGACGGTAAAACCCATCAGGAGGCCGCCCAGGTTTCGGGCTGCTCAGCCTTTGGTTCCCAAATCCCCGTGCGCCAAGCGATGGCAAAAGCAGGGCGAGGCCCAAAGCCTACCGCAAACCCATCCCCAGGGATGCGCCGCTGGTTCGGTGCCCAGGTTTCCGACTGTCTGGTTTTCTCGGTCCAGGCCATCAGGCCCCCCCCCTCTCTGCTCTAAGCAGTGCAAAATTCGGTGATGACGACGACGCCAGCGGACCCGTTACCACCGTTTGCGGTGCCAGTAGTTCCGCCGATGGAAGCACCCGAACCACCGCTGCCGTAGGCGCCGCCCACGTTACCGTTGTTGGCCGATGTCGCCGACATTACGGGCGCCCCGCCGCCCCCATAAGCCGACGAACCACCGCCGCCACTGCCGATGAGGGGTTGCGCACTGGCGTTGTTGTATGACGCGCCGCCACCGGGCATTCCCGCCGCTGCCACGTCACCCGTTCCGCCCGTACCACCGCTGCCGGCGCTGCCAGTCGATGCGGGATTGGTAGCGCCGGCAGCCCCGCCACCGTTGGCAATGCACAACGAGCCAACGCTCGTGCTGCCTCCCGCGGTTGCTGCAACAGTGTTGCCGACTCCACCGCTGCCCGCCGCACCTATCGTCACCGCTTTGGACGCACCAATATCCGCAGCGGTCGCGTATTTTCGCGAATAACCACCGCCGCCCCCGCCACCGGCCGTGAAGGCGGTAGTTGCCGACGAAGCCTGAACCCCGCCACCTCCGCCCCCTGCTCCAACGCATTCAATGATGCAGTGGACCATGCCGCTAGCTGGCGTGTACGTACCGCTCGCGGTGAAAACCTGACTGTTCAGCGAGTTTACATAGGTGGCGGCATTCAAAGCCGCGATTGCAGCCGTGTTGGTCGCGATATCGTCAGTATTGGCCGCCGTCTTCTCATGCGCCTGCATCAGAGACCGGATGATCTTGGATGTGTCCTTTTCTTCCGTTCCAGGAACGTAATAGGTCATGCCGCCCTCTCGCCATTAGGGGGCCGCTGGGAGGTGCCAGCGTCACGCCTTGCAATGTCAGCCGGATCGATCCCGGCAGCGCGCACGGCCTCCCTGAGGGCTTGGCGGGTCCATTCTGTCGGCTTGGCGCCGGCAGTCGCCGCGGCCTTGTCGATCAGGGACCGAAAGCCGGGCTGCACTTGGACGGTGAGCACTTCGCTGTAGCGAACAGGCCCGCTCATGGCATCGTCACCGTTCTGTGGGTGCTGAAATCCGTGCCGGGCGGATAGATCGGGCTGCCGTCCGGGTTGTTCTCACGCTGCTTGGGTGCCTGCAGCGGGGTTTCCAGTGGCTTGCCGGTTCGGGTCATGTGGCCGTTGTCGATCAGCCATTTGAGAACCGCCGTCGCCTCGCCGCCAGCCAGGCGGCCCAACGGGGTGACGTTCATGCACTGTCGGGTCAGCTCTTCCAGATGCTCATCACTCATCGGTCGCGGTCCTCGATTGCAAATCGCTCGGGGAATACTGCGGGCTTTTCTCAGGAAAGCCAAGGGAGTTTGTGCGTAGGGTTGTACGTCAATGGACGCCAATGGACGAAAGGGCCGTATTTATTTGAGGTTTTGCATGGTTTAGGCGGAAACAGCATCCGCCAAGAGGCCGACGTCGGTGACGCCCACCGCTTCCGGTTTGGAAGCGGTGTATACTCGTCAGCGAGGCGACGCTTTGCGCCACCCTCTGGTCTACCACCCTGAGGTTTCGCGACAACTTGTCGGGAAACCCTCTCAGTGATCTTGATCCACTCCGCGATCCGGGGGCCGCCCCAGCTTCGTCAGGCTCGGCACGGGGTGCCAGGTCCCCGGCAATCTCCCATAGGGGGGCCGGCCTCGATCTCGGTTCCGCGGTCGCGCGCGTAATGGTCCACGTCTCGCTCGTCGGCGGCTTCCAGACTGTTTTTGCCATTCAACGACATGAGATTTGCAGCACCTAGACTTGCAGCGCTTTTCCCTGCAGCGCTACACCCCACACCCCTTAGGGGGTGGTGGTGCTGCACTTTTCATGCTGCGCCTGCATCACCTCTGCATCACCCATGGTGCTGCAAGTGCTGCACCGCTCGTCAGCACTCAATTCCCCCGCGCATGTGATGCCAACAAAATCTTGCATGGACCTATGGTCCGCACGTACCGGACTGACCCCAATTCCCTTGCGTTGGTTGGACGCCTTCCAAGGGCGTTCCAACCCTTCCAACGCTCAGGGGGTTATAGGGGGAGGGGTAGCACACCCACTTGGAAGGGGGTTGGAAGGGGGTTGGAAGGTTGCTCTATTCCGCCGCTTCCCAGATGCTTTTGCCGTCGATCTCGGGAGGCTTTGCGTATTCGCGTTCCAGGGCCTTGGCGCACACGCTCAGGACTTCCTCCAGAACCTCTTCCGGTGGCCGCTGGTCGGCTTTGGGGACGTTGGCCCTGATTAGCTCCGTCATGCGGATTAGAATCTCTGGGTCAACGCGCTTGGGCAGTGGGCCGGGGTCATAGGTGAGAAGCTTGGGCGGGGCGGCAGGGTTTCCGCCTCTGGCTTCCGCCAATTGCGCTTCGAGCTCGCGTATTCGCTCTTGGAGATGGCTTTCAGCCGGGACACCCTGCAGGATAATGCGCCTGATTTCGGTAACTTGCTCTGGCTGCTGTTTTTCCCAACTAAGTTTAAGATCGCGCTCGCCCTCTTGTTCGGGCAGCTTGTCGCCGTAGCGGCGGGGATGCAGCTTCGCCATCAGGAACTTAAGCGTGCTGATTTTTTCCCTGTCGCGCTGAACCTTTGCGTTGTTAATGATTTTCCTGCCCTTGCCATCGTCAATAATATCCCCAGAGTCATCCCAGGCGATTGTCAGGATTTCCTCGCCGTACCAGTCCATGAGGGCTTCGCGAGCGGCCTGGTACTTGTTTTGCCGCCCGGTGTCCTTTTCGATCCAGCGCAGGAAGGTTTGCCGGCTTGGCATCTGGGGATCTTCGCAAATCTTGCGCAGCCCCTCCCCGTTCGCCATCCGATCGCAAATCGCGTCGAATATCTCGTCAGTGAATTCGGCCGGGCGCTTGGGCTTGGCAGGGGGCGGGGTGATTTCGGGCTCGGTCATGATGCGGCTTCCAGCTCGGTTGCTTTCCTGACTTTCGTGATCCGCTCACCGGGCCAAAGTCGCTCGCAACAGAGGATCGATTCCAATTCGGTATCGAATTGATGAACAACGATTGGCTTTTCCAGCATCGCGGCAATAAGCATCGATCTGGCGTCGGCCTTCCTGATCTGAATGACGGTATCGACCGCTCCCGCCCATTCGGGCAGCATGCCGGGAGGATCATAGTCCGAATCCTCCACCGAGATCGAAAACCACTCGCCGCCCTTGCTGACGCTGACGACAAAATACCAATATTTCCCGTTGCCGCGCGGCTGCCAAACCATCGGGCTAACGACGACATTATTGTCATCATTGCCCTTCAGAATTTTATGCAAGATACGGTCAAAGGTGGCTCGTTCGGATTTCATTGGTCTGCACCTTTCGGGGTCAGTCATTTTCCTTTACCTCGATGAATTTCTTATCCACTCGGTGTTCGTCCTTTCCCTCGACGACGACGAGCGAGCCCGCCTTCAACCAGATTCCCAGCATTCCAAGGATTTTGGCCTTGTCAAAATTATCCCCGGCATCAAGGTTGAGCGCATCGGCTACAGCATGACCTACCCATGCCTTGGCTTGTTGGTTTTCCCGCCACTTGCCGGCCCGGATCGCGGCGGCCACTTTGTCGAAGTCGGTGGCCGTCATTCCCGCGAGCGGGTCAGGCCACTCCCATTTGGTGACAACTCCAACACTGTCACCAGGCCCCCCATTGGGACCATTGCCAAGATCGACGCTGACGAGCTTGTACCAGTCCGATTTTTCGGACGGAGGGGCCAGGCTGGTATCGGGCAGGATACGGAAATATAGCCGATGATTCTGAACTCCAGCCTGCTGGCCTTCCGCCTCTGTCATTCGATTTATGGGGCGCTTAACCCGCGTCCCGCTGATCGTCGAGGACGCGCCGCGGCCGTCTTCCGCCGTTACTTCCGCGCCGTTTGATTTTCTCGGATGGTGGAAAAGTTCCACGGCACAATTGCCGCGGTCGGCAACCTTGCCCCATTCCTTGACAATCATGTCCATCGCGCCGTTGTCATTCTCGGGAACGGTATGACACGACACAAACGGGTCGATCTTGATAACGTCGATCCTGCGTGCAACCAGCTCGGCAACAAGGCTATCGACCACTGGCCTTATTATTTTGGCGCCAGTGCGGGTCATTTCGGCCATGACCATAGGTTGATCGCGTCCGCTGTCCACAAACAAACGATCGCCGATATCTTCAGACTTCAGCCCGTAATGAATCCTCGCCGCCTCGATCTTTTTTTCCGTTTCTTCCTGAGGATCTTCCAGATTCCATTGCCACACTCGAAGCGGTTCCGGCACATAGGCGCCCAAAAGTGGCTTCGCGGAAACTTGCGACAAGGTTTCGGCGATCGAGAGAGTCGATTTCCCGAATCCAGTGTGACCGATGACAATCGAAACAAACTTCCGTATCAGCACCCGCCCATAGAGGTATTGCCGCAATGGCAGCGTCGAGGGGTCTTTGCAGATATAGGGCGTTGCAAAGATCGGCGTGGGATGGCCATGCTCTGATGCTTCCGCGATGCGATCGAGTTGACGGCTATCCAGGCGCACAAATTGTTGCGTATTCATGCGGCCTCGCTTGCGAAAGCGTCCGAAACGATCCGCTGAATTTTGTCCGTGCCGTATTCTAAATACAGTTGGTTGTAGACTGCGGACTCGTGCAGGTAATCCGCAGCGACTTGCTTTTGCA